>OLPV01000467.1_pt1 | contig 35337 bp, 32 predicted proteins | sample 1671961 | NCBI WGS metagenome assembly OLPV01 (sample SAMEA3136630, study PRJEB25190) | human gut metagenome | biome: human gut; feature: human-associated habitat; material: faeces | place: Austria | collected 2013 | reverse complement strand
TCCCTCTGGCTTTGCACTAATGCAAATTCCCTGACGCACACATCTTTCGCTGCTATGATTACAAATACGAAGTCCCTTTACTTTCCAATAGCTCACTCCATCAAGTAATATCGCTGCATATGCACCATTTCCATCAATCAAAGGTGCTTCTCCGTCCCCATAAACACCAACCTGCGCAAAATTAAAACGATCTCCATCTCCATGAAGGCAAAGCATTCCCTTCCACACACATCCACATTTCAAAAGCAGTTTGTCTCCTTCTCCAAACACAATCCGATTTGCAGCTTCAAGACTTTTTAACGCTTCGTCTGGCGTAATTCCATTATTTTTATCATTTCCATTAACAGCATCCAAATAAAATATTCTTCCCATATTTCGCATCCTCTTCTATTTACTCAATTTTCGCACCAACTTTTCTTACGATATCCATTCGAAAAGCTCCAGGCCATGCAACTAGCCAGTTTGACGCACTTCCCATTACCGATTGGCGTGACAATTCAAAACTTTCATCCTGACTTCCCTTTGGTCTTACATGGCCATCTATAATCATCGTTCCATCTGATACATGCTGGCAGCCATTTCTCCATATTGCTTTTGCCCTTTCAATCCATCTTGTCTGACCAGTTTGTTCTCCCAACTCATATAACTCTGGCACATAAGATAATGCAAATGAATCCATTCCTTCATGCACAGTCGATACAAGAGTACCACCAAATGAATCATATCCCGTTTTTCCAAGTGTTGTTTCTTTAGAAAATTTTTCGGTACAGGAATACTGCCATGTTGAAAGGTACCACGCGGCATTTTCAGCAAGTACTAGCCATTCCTCTGATTTATCTTCACGATACATACTTACTGCACCTTTTAACAGTGGAATTGCTGATTCCTTATCAATTGAGAAAATATCAAGTGCTCCCGCTGTCGTAAAGCCCTGCTCAGTCAATTCTTTTCCATACCAGCGTAGTGCTTTTTTCGCTGCCTTTAAATAGACCGGATTTTTGCTTCTTCGATAGCCTTCCACTAACGGAAGTGCAAGAAATGCTCCAACTGACCCTTCTTCAATTGCCACACTTCCGTCTTCATGCCAACACTTTGCAAATGCCCCGCTTTCTTTCTGGACACGAACCGCAAAGTCGCAAATTGCAAATGCAGCATCCAGATATGATTTTCGTTCTTCTTTTAGCTTTACAGATAAATCATATGCATCAAAAAATTCAACTCCTGCTGTTCCAAGATTACATGCCTCCAGGTAACGCACTTGTCCTGGATCATAATAGCTGTGGACAACACCAATAGGAAGAGATGCATATTTTATCCACGAATCCAATACGGCAAATCCCATACGACGAGCTTCCATATCTTCCGGATGTTTAATTGCTTCGCATAGTAATTCATTTGCCAATAATGCATTCTGTCCACACCACCCAATTTCATATTTATTATATTTACGCTTTTCCCAGTTTTCATTTTCCCATGCCAATCCGATGTTAAATCCGCAAAAGCCATCGGCTTCTTCTGTATAAAGCGATTTTGCATAATCAATTCCGTATGACCATACCTCTGCTAATGAAAGTGGATTTTTTGATATCGCATAATTTTGTTTCCATGAAAAGTCAAGTACACGATGATATCCGGCTCTTGGCTGTGGATGCTCCTCAAAAACAATCCATACGCAAAATTCCGTTCTTGGCTCCATCTTTGTCTGGAATGCATCTGCATACCGATACAAACGAAGCTGTTTGGGTGACTCTTCTTCTGGCCATAAAATACGATGTACCATTTGCTTAGAATTTTTTTTGTAAAACAGACTACAGGATTCTCCATCATTTGCTTTTCCAATAAGTGATACACTTATTTTTTCATCCTGTGACATTGTCATCGCTGGAATAGCTGCGCGGTGCCAGCCATATACCCATGGTACTCCATTATATCGATCTCCTTCATACTCGCAAAATGTACCAAATCCATTTCCATTATAATTAATTCCTGGAATCAAATAAAATTCACTTGAATAACAAGTTTCCAATTCCATGCACATTTTCTTGACTGGCTTACACTGACGCCTCCACTCAAAAATTCCATCTTCAAGTATTGTTAATGTATCCTCTGCATCACTGCATCCTATTAACCTTGCAATCTGTATCTCACCAGAAAAAAATAATATATCCTGTCCTTTTTTCATATATCGTATCATAACCAAGCCTCCTGTTCTTCCCCATTAAGCCAATTCCAATTATCCAATTTTCTTAACACTTCCAAACGAAACGCGCACGGCCATGCAACTAGCCACTGACTTACACCAAAATAATTACCATTGTTTCCCCATCTCGTATGTAAAATTCCTTCATCACAGCTTCCTCTTGGACGCACACCAGTCTCACTGATCATCAACGTACCATCAGAAATTCCTTGAGATGCATTGTACCAGATTGCAAACGCTCTGCTCTCCCACTGTGTATTCTTAGTAAATATTGCAAGCTTTTTTAAATCCTCCACATAACACAATGCAAATGGATCAATATGATGATGCGAAGTTGAAACTGCTGTTCCACCAAATGTGTCATAACCCATCTTTCCAAGAATAGAATCACTCGGATATACAACACTCTGATGCCACTGCCATGTTGATAAATACCATGCTGCCTTCTGTGCCATTTTCAAATAGCGCTCAAATCCCGTGGCTTCATATAGCATAATTCCACCTTTCAACAAAGGTATTACTGATTCCTTGTCAATGCAACACGTATCCAATGCACCAGATGTGCCATATCCACAATTTTTAAATTCTCTAAAATAATATGAATATGCTCTCACAGCAGCTATGTTATATTTTTCTTTATGTGTTTTTTCAAAAGCCTTTACAAGTGGCAAAATAAGAAATGCGCCTGCTGTTCCTTCTAGTGTATGGACCGAACCGTCACGATTCCAGCTCATTGCAATTCCACCATCCAGTCGCTGATGTGCCATCGCAAAATCGCAGATTTCAAGAGCTGCTGTCAGATATTGCGTTCTTCTGACACCAATTCGTTCACACTGTTCATATGCTTCTATCAGTTGGCAACCTGCAGTGCCCAAATTGCAAGCATCAATTAAACTATCTTCCGGATCATATCTGGTCAAAAGCAGTCCCTCTTTACTACGTGCTTTTTGGGTCCACCAATCCAAAACGGCCAGACCTTTTTTCAATGAATCCTTATTTCCATTCATCTGATAATCATATAAAAGAGAAACCGCAAGAGATGCATTCTGACCACACCATCCGATCTCATATTTCATCTCTTCCCGTTTTACCCATTCATTTCCATCCCAACGAAAACCAATATTAAAAGCATGAATTTCACCATCATGTGTATACAGTTTTTTCGCATATTCCACAGACCAGTCCCAAATTGTCTGAGCACTTTGTTTTGGATGTAGTCTTTTTATATTTTGTTTCCAAATATATAACATCATTTTTTCATCTGCATCACACTGATCACTGAAGAAAATCCATCCCTTAAATTCACATCTTGGCTTGATTTTACCTATGTATTCTGGCATAAAACAGTCCGCCATCAAATATTGTGGACTCTCCGTTTCTGGCCAAATTAGACGGTGCACTGCTTTTTTATTCTGTATAAACATGCTGCCAGATGCAGTATCTGACGAGCATACTGCCAGACTTACCCGATTGCCTTTGCTTACAGTAGCTCCTGGCACTGCTGTTCTATGATAAGCAAAACTATAAGGAATTCCATCCTTCTCAAGACCTTTGTATTCATGATCCTTTCCCCACGGATTCTGGTCATAGGAAACAGCCGGTACCACAATATGTTTTGCCTCAAAACAATCCTCCAATTCCATACACATATGATCTGTTTCTTTAGCAGTTTTACAAGTCCACTCTACTACATCACCTTCGTGAAACACAAATGAATCAAACCGATCTGTTTGCTTTTTTATCCTTGCTGCAGGCTCATTATTAACAAAAAACAAAAATTCGGTCGCTGTTTCTTTCATTTCTAACTTCATATTTCTGCCCTGCCTTTCAATTATTTTCCCACTTTTCAGTATCCATCATCCTTACTGATTTCGATATTCCTGTGGACTAATTCCCACATATTTCTTAAAATAATGAGTAAAGTATGATGCTGTTCTCATTCCTGTCATCTCAGCAATTTTCTGTATTTTTATTGTTGGGTCTTTTAATAGTTTCTTTGCTAATACAGTTCGCTGATCACTAATATAACTATTGATTGACTGTCCTGCTGTCTCTTTATAAATTCTTGACAAATAGGCTGGATTAAGTCCAACATAATCTCCTAACACAACCATTGACAAATCCTTTGATAAATTCTCTTTTATATAAGAATTTACAACGTGTACAATTCGGCTTCGTGAATCCATATGCAATGATCTCCTCGCTTGGAAATACACATGAGCCATCTCATAAATTTCCTTTATTGCCTTGGAAAAATCTGCATAGATTCGAAAATTGCTCAGTTTTTGTGCATCAATCTCATCAAACGACTGGTTATCCTGTGGCAAAAAGTTAGCAATCGCATTTAACAGTTGACTGCTAAGGGTACAAAAAAGAGCATGTTCTTCTAACACAGACAGTTGACTACAATTTTCTTTTAATTCACCATATGCCTTTATGTACGCTTCCTCATTTCCAGCCGGTGAACTACTCGGTCATAGAATGGCCGAGCATCCAAAGTTTCCCTTGAATACCGATCATTCTATTTCCGCCCCTTTGAGAATAAGTCCACACTACACAATACGAATAGCACAGGCAGATCCTCTCCAGACAATCCATCTTACAGTCATGCCGTAAGAAGACAGTGGTAGTTCCTATGTTCTGCTCTAGTCACAGATGAGATCCTGCAGCATCATGTAAGATGTTACAGGATCCCGTCTGCTTTCATGCAGATGCTGCTTTTTTTCTTCATATGCGATGTGTCGTTTTTCATATACGATTCGAATCGCATTCTGTAAATTCTTGTGACTGTATTGGTGTTCCCTGCACAATTCCAGTATCTCTTTATCACCTGCCCGGTTTCTGATATTAACAGCACCAACGTGGTCTGCATCATCATGATACCCGCAGCTGGTACAGCAGAATCCTTTTGAGTGTCGGTTTTCTGCATTCAGATTGCTGCATACCGGGCATACCTGACTTGTAAAATCAGGTTCCACCTCAAAAAAGTCACATCCTTTTTGATTCAGTGCTTCCATCAGCTTTCTTTGAAGCTTTCCCCTGGCAAATGTGGAAAACATTCCATTAACCTTACGACTCTTATTGAATTCCTTAATATCCAACTTCTCAATCGCAGTCAGTGTATCTTTGGAAATGCTGTCCACATAGATTGTGACTGATTTCTTGATCTCGTGATCCAGCCGTGCATAGTAGCAGCGCTTTTTGCGATACGGGGCTCCTGCCGTTTGAATCATTCGTTCCAGGCGATCCATCTTTTTGATGAGAGAACGTCTCACATCCTCTGGTAGATCATGTTTTCTCAAAAAGTGCTTAATTTTTCGTTTCTTGTTTCGAAGGTTCGCGAGTTCTGCAAAGGCAGGCTCTACAGCTTCATGATAAAAGTCAATTACCGGACTCATGGAACCGATTTTCCTTCCGTCGGATGTATGAAAACAGTCCGAGATTCCGGTATCCACTCCAATACAATTTGTTGTTGCAGGTTGCTGTCTTGTTGAATCATAAGACCAGCCAATTCGAAGATTCCCTTTTCTCACCTGCATCAGAACTGTTCCTGCCATCTTGTTATTCTGAATCTTATGTAAAAAATGGCTGCTGGTATCAATCGGAATCGTGATTCGCTGTCTTGTTTTTAATGGATTTGTAATAATGATTACATAGGGCATTTTGGTATCTGTTGATTGTTCGATCTTCATTAAGCGGGAATCCAATGGAACTGATACGAAACGAAGCTTTGGGACACGATACTCCAATGATTTTGAAGCATATCGCTCCTGAAACTCCAGCTGCTGATCAGAAAATTCCTTTTCAGACATTTCATGAAGTGTTTTTGTACAGTCCTCATAAAACGTGCCTTCTATCTGTCGCATCGTTTCTTCCATCTTTTGCTTTGAGCATCCCATGATCGACATAGCAAACAATACTTTTGACTGTGCAAATATCCCCATACCTTCTGACAAAAGATCCAGTCGGATATTATTCAAATGCCCCGATATCTGCACGACTGCCGCATCGAATGCATTCTGGCAAAATGCAGAATTGATTTCTTCTGGGCGAATGGCTTTTTCCAGCTTTCGCATTTGGGAATCCTTCTTATCATTCTTTACCAGTTGAAGTACGATGTCAGGATTCTTTTCCAACAGCTCAATGTCACGATTAATCAGAGCAGTATACGAATTCTGCATTTGCCGTAACACGGCAAGCTTTTCTTTATTCGGCCGACCATACAGAAAAACACTCTTTGTAATGGTTGTCTGAAAAGAACTGTTCTTTTTCTTTCTTGCTTTTGGCATAGCCCCTCCTTTCGTTAGTACTGTTTTGACTGGTGTTCAATATACTTGCGGATGGTTTCTTCTGAGATGTCCCCAATCGTTTCAAGGTAGTAAGAATGATTCAAAAGCTATCCTTTTCACAGCTATTGGCGTAAGTCTGGAAACTTTTCATACATCTCTCTGCGGTATTCTATCGACCAGGCAATATGATAATTGATGTTATACATGCAGGTACGTGCATGTTTTAGCTTATCTTTTTTCACATATATTATATCATATAGTATACATATAGTCAATAAACAGTTAAAATATATTATACATACAGTATTGTTTTCTCTGTAGACTGCCATCCGAATCTTTCCTATATTTCTCTGCCGAAGGCGTGATAAAAGCAAGCGGCGCTTTCATCTCGGTCATTGAATGGCCGAGGATTCCCGCGCCAGATTCCTAAAAACGGATCATCGCCTTCCTGTGTCAATGTTTCCTTTGTAAAATCTGCTGCATATGCTTCATATACATCCGATATATCTGCAATCAAATCTGCCTCTGCTAACTGTACCATCTGTGTTGCCGTAATCGACATAATATCTGGCAACTCACCTGTTGCAATTGTGATATTGATTTTCTGGCTATATTCATCATCACCTTTTACAATCCAATCATATACAACATTAATTCCCAACTCATCACGATAAGTATCCAGCCAAAAATTGTCCTCTAATGTCTGTCCAGGAAGATTTCCCAATGCATAGGTTTCAATTGTATCATCTCCTCCTATTCTCATGCTTTGAATTTGGGCCCGACATCAGTTTTAATTTACTGTGCAATTCAGCATTGATTTTGATAGTTTTATTATATGTCGCACATGCACAAAAATTCAATTGTATTTTTCTGACTTTTGTTGTGTTTTTTGTATCTTTTCATTTTAAATTCGTATCATATTGTTATTATATAGTTTCTATCTCTGTTTTTATTTAGTTATTTGTTTTTATTTACTAACTATATCTTTATTGCAGATTGGCTACCCAGACTAAATTTACAACTATACATACAAAAATTCCCTCTTCACTGAACTTTCTGGTTCAATAAAGAGGGGGTTCTCAAATTAACATCTCTGCCGCAAACACAATCACGCAGCATATTACTGCCACTAGAAACATACTTACACCCTTTCTAGCAGCAATGATTCCTGCTATAAGTGCCAGTACTCCTGCAATCGGCACAGCAGTCGTTTCTACAATCGCTGGAAAAGTCATGACAGATAACGTTACATACGGTACATAGAATAAAAATGACTTTAAAAATGGATTTTCAATTTTCTTTCGGATCAGTGTAAGCGGCACCGCGCGCACGGCAAAGGATACAAGCGCAGACACCATGATATACAGATAAATATTATGCTGCATCGTTTTTATCTCCTTCCTGCGTTTCATCCTTCACTGGAAACAGTACTGCGGCTGCCCCTGCAATTACAATTGTCAAGATGATAGTTCTCATACTTGCAGACAGCGTTTTCGTGACTGGAAGCCATGTAAACAGGCCACTGAATACAAAACTAATCAAAACAACACCGCCTAAAACCTTGTTTTTCTTTGTAGGCGGAATGACGATTGCCAAAAACATGCCATACAATGCAACACTAAGCGCACTTACAGCAGAAGCCGGCAGGATATTTCCCGCAACAATTCCTATTGCTGTTGCAGATGACCATGCCGGCAGTGCGAGCGCCATTGCTCCATAAGTATAGAATGGGTTCACATTTCCAGGTCTTGCAATGGAGATTCCAAAAATCTCATCTGTAATGCCAAATCCAACTAATACACGGTGGATAAGCGGTGCATCTGATGCAAAACGTTGGCTTAACGCACAGCTCATCAAAAGATATCTTGCGTTTGTTATAAGAATGACGAGTGCCATCTCTATGTAAGGCGCACCTGCCTCTATTACAGTAAATTCTGCATACTCACCTGCTGATGCATGATTGAGCATACTTGATAAAAAACCCTGAAATGGGGTTAGTCCTGCTTTTCTTGCCATAATTCCAAGTGAAAATGCAACTGCGAAATAGGCAAGTGCAATGGGGATGCTGTCATACATCCCCTTGCTGAATGCTCTCTTGTTACTCATTGTACTGCTTACTGCCAGCCCTTATCTGACCAGTCATGGTCTTTAATGCGCTGATACTCCTCCATGGAAATTTTAAGAATGGTTCCGTGCTTAAAACCATATGGGAACGAAAATGCAGCGTCACTTCTTACAAAGTTTCCGCTTGCTAAACTGTCCGCTACAAATGGCACATACCCTTGTCCTGCACCCGGCACACCATAGTAATCTAAGAAAAGACACCATCTGCCATCCTCTAACTTAACAGCTGTTGCTGCCTCATATTTGCCTTCCTCGATGGCCTCCATACTCTTATCAAACGCTTCAATTCTTGTATATGGTCCTGTTATCTCATCAGCACGAAGAAGCAGGATACGACCTGGATTACGAGAACATTTAACAAATAAGTAATAGCTTCCATCTTCCTCGTAAAGTGCGGAATCAATTATATCATGTTCTTTCCACTCATACAAAATTTCCGGCTTTGAAAATTCTTTAAAATCCTTTGTGCGGCTATAAAAAATTGCCTTATCACCGTAATTATTTCTTGCATGTGAAGAAGACCAGTGCACAACATAATCTCCTGCCTTTTTATCATAAATAACATCTGGTGCCCATAAACAGCCAAACTGCTCGTCTCCGATCTTTGCAAGGCGCTGCTCCGTCCAGTTTACCAGATCATCTGACTCCCATATTGCAAGGCTTTTACTTCCGTTATGACCGATCTCATCCCATGAATGATGATACTGTCCGCGCATTCCATAGGATAAGCTTAAATCTGTTGCCAAGATAACAAATTTTTCCTTTCCGGTCTGTGGATCTTTGCAGCGCGTTACAGTAAAATCACGCACTCCCTTATCACCATAATAAGCCCAAAGAACTGGCGCACCGCCATTTACCTCTTCCCAGTTAAAGCCGTCCTTGCTTACGCCAAAATAGACCTGCTCTCCATCCGGCGTTGTCTTTTCTCTAAAATGTACAAATAAATATGCCTGCATCTTTTTTTCGTTACCTCCTTGTTTCCATGGGGACAGGGACAGTGGCTTTTTTACTGGGTACACTGGCTCTATTCTTGTCCCTATTCTTATCCCCATTATTTTCCCATTTCTCCTATCATAGCACAGCAAAAATAGAAAAACAATGATGAAAAAACTCCCCCGTGGCTTATTTAAAAGTCATGAGGGAGTGTAATTAACTATTTTTATTTTTTTAATTTTTAATTATGTCTATTCTACTGGTTACGCCGGAAGCAGGCTGCTTCTCCTTAATGCTATAAAAACAACCTTACCCAGTGCAATTGCAATCACCATCTTGAGTAAATCAAATGGGATAAATGGCATTACACATACGCTAAATGCATAGCTTACTGTACACTGTGCCTGGATTACAAACCAAACTGTTCCAAACAGATAAGCAATTGCTGTTCCGGCTACCATACCAACAAAGCTCCAAACAATGTTTCTGTTTGTCTTTTCCAGAACAATTCCGCTGATTAAGGCAAGCAGAATAAATCCTACAAGATAACCGCCTGTCGGGCCTGCCAGCTTTGCAATACCGCCTGTATAACCAGAAAATACAGGAAGTCCAACCACACCAAGAAGCATATAAATCAGATAGCTGATACAGCCTTTCTTTGCGCCAAGCAGGTAAACAGTCAGGTAAATTACCAGATTCGTAAAGGAGATCGGAACTGCTCCGATCGGGATGGACATTGGTCCCAAAATACACATAAGTGCCGCCATAATCGCACACATTGTCATTGTCTTGACAGATTCATTTCTCATGATTATTTATTACCTCTCTTACTTTGCTGTTTTTTGAGTCTTCTCATACTCTGGTGTCACATTTCTTCCGATTCCCTCAAGCATTTTTTTATCGCTTCGAATTGTTGCACAGGCAACTGTTGTCAGCATATTTCCTGTGATCGTTGCTGATACACCAGATTCAAATGCAAGCTCTCCATCATTTGTCAAAAGTGCACGTCCCGCGCCAAGGCGAATATCTGCCGTTGGATTAATATAGCGGAACAACGCAACAGTACGCAAAATATCAGGTTCCGAAATACGTTCAAGATTCTCAAGTGGTGTGCCTTTGATCGGCATCAGTGAGTTTATCGGAATTGAATCGACACCGCACTCAAAAAGACTTACTGCCATATCAATACGATCCTCCCACGTCTCACCCATACCAATGATTCCGCCGGAACAGACATACATACCCTCTTCCTTTACCATCTTTAATGTGGCAATCTTTTGCTCATATGTATGTGTCGTGCAGATCTGTGGAAAATAACGTTTTGAGGTCTCAATATTGTGATGGTAGCTTGACACACCTGCCTCATGCAGTCGGTGAAGCTGCTCTCTTGTCAGAAAACCCATTGAAGCACAAAGATCAATGCGACATTCCTTCTTCATCGTCTCATACGCGTGAATGGCCTTTTCAAACTCCTCACCTGTAAGTGCCTTTCCTGCCGTAACGATTGAGAAACGATCTACGCCCTCTCTCTCATTCATCTTACAGGCTTCTATAATCTGCTCCTCCGGTAAAAAGCCATATACCTCACAATCTGTGTGATGATGAGCTGACTGCGCACAATACTTACAGTCCTCAGGGCAGCGTCCGCTTCTTCCATTAATGATAGAACAAAGATCTACCTTATCTCCTACAAAATGCTCACGGATTTTATCCGCTCCTTTGCACAGGTCATCTAAATCGCAGTCCAGAAAAAAAGACAGATCATCTTTTCTTGTCAGTCTCTTTCCTTCAATAATCTCCTCTGCCAGCTTTTGCATATCCATGTTTTTTCCTCCTCCCGGCAAATTCGAATTGATTGTACTCTTTTTTATTTTAAATGTCAACCCATTTTTATTTTTTAGTTAACATTTTGCAGATAAAACTACTGTTCACGCGTCATGTTACGAAAGCCCTTAGGTGTAATGGTTTTCACATAACTATTTTAAAAATAAGCAAAGCAGCTTCTTCTTCCACGTTTGATACGGACGATATCTAATGGGCAGATCTATCCACGTTTTCTTATCTACAATGCTTTTGTAATGAGTAAAGGTGTCAAATCCTGTTTTTCCATGATAACTTCCCATACCGCTTTCACCAAAGCCGCCAAACGGCATCTCGCTTGTTGCCAGATGAATCAGCGTGTCATTGATACAGCCGCCGCCAAATCCAATTTTTTCAATTACACTTTTGGCTGCGCACTTATCCTGTGTAAAAATATAAAGTGCCAGTGGGTGTGACATACTGCGAATTGTATCAACTGCCTCATCTATAAAGTCATATGTCAAAACTGGAAGAATCGGTCCAAAGATTTCCTCATGCATGACCAAATCTGAAAATGTCACGTTATCCATTATGGTCGGCTCAATTTGCAAAGTGCTTCGATTTGCCATTCCGCCAACAACAACCTTTTTGTAATCAATAAGACCAAGAAGCCTGTCAAAATGCTTCTCATTAATGATTTTTCCATATTGTTTTCGTTTTAATGGCTGCCTTCCATATTGCTTTTATATCTGTTTTTTTAATTCATTCAAAAGCTCATCTTTTACTGTGCTGTCACAGTAAATATAATCTGGTGCAACACATGTCTGTCCGCAATTTAAAAATTTTCCAAATACAATTCGTTTCGCTGCAAGCTTTATATCGGCTGATTTATGAACTATACATGGACTCTTTCCGCCAAGCTCAAGTGTAATTGGCGTTAGATGAGCTGAGGCGCAGCGCATTACTTCTTTTCCGACAGACTGACTGCCTGTAAAGAAAATATAATCAAAATGCTCATTTAACAGACATGTATTTTCTTCCCGTCCGCCTGTGACAACTGCCACATATTTTTCATCAAAGCATTCTCCTAACATGCGGCTGATCAGCTCACTTGTATTTGCAGAATAAGCACTCGGTTTTACTATAGCCGTATTGCCTGCTGCCAACGCATCAATTAATGGTTCAAGCGTCAGCATAAGAGGATAATTCCAAGGACTCATAATCAGCACAACACCGTATGGAGATGGCTTTTGATAGCTTCTTGACTGAAACTGTGCAAGCGGTGTGTGTACTGTCCGCTCTTTTGCAAATTTGCGCGTATGCTTTATCATATATGTCAGCTCACTTAAAACAAGTCCTGTTTCACACATATAGCTCTCAAAAGCAGATTTTCCTAAATCTGCACGAATTGCCTGATTAATCTTTTTTTCATATTTTATAATGCATGCTCTCAGTTTCTCTAGTGCACTTATACGAAACGATACATTCAAAGTCTCACCAGAATTAAAAAAGTCCCGCTGCTTTTTAACTAACTTTTCAATTTCTGTCTGTGTCATGATTATATCCCTCCCCCAAAATTTTCCCCTTTTAGAAAGATAAGACTTACGCCATATACATGATAACAACAAACAATAAATTATTATTTGTTGTTCTTACGTCCTCTAGCATCTCCATAAGCTTTGTAAATGGGCCGATATTTCCGCCTATAACGATCTCTATTTTTAACGGCTTGTCCCATGCTTGTAAAATACCACGAAGCTCCTCAAGCTCACTATTATAATCTGCCGGCATTCCTTTCAGACGTCCGAAACGCTTAAGCGCATCCTCCTCTGTCTTTAATCTTACCAGATCAATTCGTATTTTTTCCATAATCACTTCCTCCAACATTATCCACATTTGAATACAAAACAGCAATCGTGTTTTGTTTATATTGATCTATTATAGCTGTTTTGTGTGTATTTTTCAACTATTATAGTCCGGTATCATCAAACTGCGGAATAAAGCTTTCCTTTGCCGTCTCGCCTTCTTGTATAAAGCCATTTTCCACACCCAAATCAACCGCATAGTCCACAACCTCATCATACTCCCTCTGCGTGATCGTGCGTCCAAGATTTTTAAAGCGCTTCTCAATTCCTGGCATCGGTGTATACTGGTTCATAATACTTATATAGATCTGATCACCATATGTTTCATATAGATAACGAATGGCTTTTTTTGACTCTTTTATATGGCCTGGCAAAATCAAATGACGCACAATTACACCTCGCTTCATCATATCTCTCTCATCAAATTTTGCATCTCCAGTTTGCTTTACCATCTGTGCAAGAGCACGCTTTGCTACCTCCGGATAATCAGGTGCATTGGAATAGCGCGCAGCCATCTCACTGCTTATATACTTAAAATCTGGCAAAAAAATATCCACAATTCCATTAAGTGCCTCAATCGCCTCAACCTTTTCGTATCCGCTTGAATTATAGACAATCGGAATTGTCAATCCACTCTTCCTTGCCTTCTTTATGCTCTCAATGACAATTGGCAGATAATGACCTGCCGTCACTAGATTGATATTATTTGCCTTTTTTTCCTGAAGCTCCATGTAAATCTCACAAAGCCTATCTTGTGTAATTGTCCTGCCAGAATGACCAAGCGCAATTTCTCTGTTCTGACAATATACACAGCCTAAATTACAGCCTGAAAAAAATACAGCTCCTGATCCTTCCTCACCAGAGATGCATGGCTCCTCCCACATATGAAGTGCAGCTCTTGCTGCCGTTATTGTGTTTCCAACTTTACAGGCACCAAAACCACGCGTACGGTCAGCACCACACTCGCGCGGACACAGCCTGCAATTAGTCCAATCTATCGTAAAATGCTTATTTTCTTCCATTTTTTTGTCTCCATATTTAACTTTTTCTTACAATTCCCAAAAAGCAGTTGTGTTTCTCCCAAAAAGCTATATGATAGAATTGATTGTAATGATTTTACTTTATTACCACTTACCCATTATACTTTATCATGGAGGTGCTATCATGTATTTTGATGCACATATTATTTTTAACACCTTCCGATCTCGTGGGGTTTTTATGTTTGTGCTTTGTCTTATGATCCTTTGCTCTGTGCGTCCCTCTTTTGCAGCAGAAGCCGAAGCTACGCTGCAGGCGGAAACTACAGACGATTCTGCTATTGAGACAGCTAGTATCGTCAGCGAACATGGTCAGTTAAGTGTCTCATCATCTGGATTTGTAGTGGACAAAAATCAATCTGTCTTTCAAATTCAGGGTATAAGCACACACAATTTGGCTTGGTATCCGGAGTATGTAAATGTCGATACATTTCGCAAACTTCGTGATGAGTTCAATATCAACACAATCCGCCTTGCCATGTACACAGCAGAAGATGGCGGCTATTGCGTCAGTGATGACACTGCAAGACAACAAATGCTTGCATGTCTGACTTCCGGTATTGAAGCTGCCATACAGTTGGATATGTATGTAATCGTAGACTGGCATATTCTTTCAGATTCCAACCCAAATCTCTACAAGGAAACTGCCCTTTCTTTCTTCGAAAGGATTGCTTCTACTTATGGTGACAAACCAAACATTTTGTATGAGATCTGCAATGAGCCAAACGGTGACACCTCATGGGACGAAATCAAAAGCTACTCTGTTGACGTAATTGACCGCATTCGTATGTATGCACCGCAAAGCATTGTAATTGTTGGTACCCCAACCTGGAGTCAGGATGTAGATATTGCTTCTTCATCTCCAATTGAGCGCACCAATCTTCTTTATAGTCTGCATTTTTATGCAGCAACTCACAAGGAAGATCTGCAAAGCAAGCTGCAGACTGCACTAACCAATGGTCTTCCTGTCTTTGTATCCGAATTTGGCATTACCGAGGCTTCTGGAAGCGGAATCGTTGATACCACAAGCGCTGATACCTGGATGAAACTGTTAAATGAAAACGGCATTGGCTACATTTACTGGAATCTTTCAAACAAAGACGAAGCCTGTGCCCTTCTTCGTTCGTCATGCACATCATTATCTGACTGGACTTTTGATGATTACTCGCCTGCCGGACAATGGTTTTTACAGAATCAGCAAAATAATGCAGCAATTTATGACAGGGCAGCAGCCACTCCAACAGCAGCTGTCGACACTCCTACTACACTTTATGCAAGTGATGATTATTGGAGCTTTAGCAATGGCTGCAATGTTTCTGTAAGCTGTACTGATACCTGGGCTGACACATCCATGCAGTATGCCTCTTATGATGTAACTGTTTCAAATACATCTTCTTCTGATGTAACAAACTGGCGTTTTCGCATCACCTGGAATGAGGAAATTTCACCAAAGGAATACTGGTCATGTGAAATCGGCGGCTCTGGGAATAATCGTCTTTTCATTCCAGTAGACTATAACACGACCATCCCGGCAGGCTCTTATATCACCTTCGGAATGATCGTGTATGGTGTTCAGTCACCTGAACTGACAAATATCACCTTTGAATAAAACTAGGAGCTTTTTGATGAAATCAAAATATACAAAAAAACAACGTGTTCTTGCCATTTTAGGCATTATACTTTTAGTTGGACTTTATCTCGCAGCGCTTATCGCTTCGTTCTTTAACAGCCCGACTGCACAGGGATTTTTATGCAGTGCTTTATTCTGTACATTCTTTATCCCAATCGTTATCTATCTTCTTCAGTTTTTTGCAAAGAAAACTTCTTCGTCACCAGATGACGACGATAAATCATTTAGGGAATAAATTTCCGATTAAAGGGGTCTTCGGACCTCTTTTTTTTCGATTTTCCTCAATCACATCATCATCAATATCAATATAATAACGTTCATATGCATTTACTACACGTGTTTCATTATATTTACACTCTCTTTTATAACGTCCTCCGTAATTAGCATGCACATGACCATGTACAAACAAAAGTGGTTTATAACAGTCCATTAAGTCCTTGAATACCTGAAATCCCTGGTGAGGAATGTCATCACCGTCATTTAACTGATATGCCGGCGCATGCGTAACAAGAATATCAAAGCCATCTTTCTTTCGCAGCTTAAAACGCATCTTATTAACACGCTTTTTCATCTCCTTTTCCGTGAACATGTTACTTCCCTCTTTGTAGCGCATTGATCCCCCAAGACCAAGCAAACGTACACCATGAAACTCAAAAATATCATCTTCAATGCAGATACAGCCCTCTGGAGGTGTCATCTCATATTTTGCATCATGATTTCCCCTCACATAAATCACAGGTGCCTTTGTAAATGTTGCCAGAAAGGACAGATACTTTGGATTTAAGTCTCCGCACGAAACGATCAGATCCACATTTTCAAGCATCGACTTATCAAAATAGTCCCACAGCGCCTTTGACTCGATATCTGCAATTACCAGTATTCTCATTCCTACCTCTACCTCTGCCGTAATCCAGCGCAGCTATACTTAGCTGCGCTTTCATAACCGCTTTTTCTACTCTTCTATATTATCTACACCCTGAACCTCAACGACAGCCTTTGCATCCTCATTTAATTTGTTCCAATGCGGCAGACTGCCATTCACATTATCGGCCAGCCATCTCATGTTAATAATTTCCTCTGGTGTCAGTGAGCGATTGTCATCGCTTTGTACAATACCATCCTGTGAATACAGCTCTCCTGAAAACGGACTAAAGCCACCTTCCATAATTTGATGCTGCATAAACTCAACTAGCTGCCTTGTTTTTACCGGAACCTTCGGCGAGCAGATAAAATCAACAACACCTGCCGACATTCCCCACCAGTAATTAAGAGCAACACCATCTGAGCCTGCACTGTCCCATGCACCATTTTGCACCGTCTCGACGAGCTTCTTATAAAGCGCACCCCAGTTCCATATCACAGCTGTCAGATTTTCCGGCTCATCCTTTTCAATATTGACCAGTCCAAAGTAGCGTGACGGGGAATTAGGTACAATCATCTCAAGGCATGACACAAGATTTACTTCATTTGCCTTAAAGTCTTCAAGAATTTCCTGTTTGCTGCGCACTGTCGTCCACTCCAGCTGAATCGTTGCATTTGGATTAACCATCTTCACGCCAATCGCAAATGCATTGATATTGGCAATCATGCCACAGATCGGATAATCAGCCATATAGCCAATCTTTCCATTTTTACACAATGCTCCTGCTACAAGTCCTGATAAAAACTTTGCCTCAAATAAGCGCGCATAGTAGGTACGAATACACTGGTGATTTGTGTCAACAGAACAATTTAAAATCTTGACAGATGGATTTTTTATCGCTGTCTTTATGCTGCCCTCAAGAAACTGCGGCGTCGTTGTAAATATGATGTTGCATTTTTTTGCAATTGCATCATCAAGTGTATTCTCAAGTTCTGCTCCCTGTGAAACATCATTATAAGAGATTGTTTCAACCTTTCCCTTAAACTGTTCCTCAAGATACATGCGTCCAAGCTCATGACCATATATCCATGCAGAATCCTGTGGATTTTTATCATGTACAAATGCAATCTTTAAATACTTTGTTCCTGGAGACAACAGATAATCAAACAGATTTTTCTTTGGTGCCTCCTGTGGCTCTGTCTTAATCTCAGAAGGATTTCCTTTTGCCTGAAGCAAGATCTCATCCCACATCTTTAAAAGCTCTGATTTAATCTGAGATGGGAGCTTTTCCTCATGATTAGGGTCACACGGATATAGCTCCAAATACATCAAAAAGGCATCTGCTGTCGGAATCGGCGGTTGTTCTCCTCCCTTTTCCTTATATACCTTTTCAAAACGCACATACAAAGAACGAACCTCCATACGGTCATCATCTGTCCATTTGTAATCTGCATCAAATCCAAGCTTTTCCAATAAAGTCCTATAGCCTCCAAGCTTACTTAACACAATGTAATTAACCTTAGAGCACTTATAAAATGCCAGAAACTCAAAGTACAGGCGGTTCTCCGGCTCATCTGTCCTCTTTGGAATAATACGAGTTACATTACCCTGCACACTAGGTGCACCGCAAAACTTTAACACACTGACACGCTTATTGCCCTCTAATACATAGTAGCGGTTCATAAACTCATAACACTTAATTGGATCATGTATTCCCTCTTCCAAATGAGCATTATAAAGAGCCTGCCACTTGGCTGCAAACTCCGATTCATCATCGAGCAGCGGCATAAAGTTAGGTGCAAATGCAGTACGTCTTCCTGCCGTAAAGGTTCCCACAATCATTTCCGATGGAATGGAACAAATTCCCAGATCTTCCTCTGCCACAACATCCGTATGAGACAAAAGCTCCTCAAGCACCTGCAAATACGGATATTTTCCTTCCGACAGATATCTTGCATAGCTTCTCTCACCCTTTTTCAGCGCCTTCTGATAATCATCTCTTGCCATATTCAGCCACACACCTTTCTGTTCTCTAAGTCTCTTGCTCTTTGCAGCTTTATTTTACATCATTTTATCTGCTGTTACAAGTATTCTTAAGAAAACCTTTCAATCCTCATGAATCCGTGTTTTTTCTTGCTTTTTTTTTAGAAACAAAGTACAATAAAATTAACTTATGCATCAGGAGGACTTATTATGAAAAAATCTCGTTTCATTCCTGCTTTTTTACTCTCTGCAGCGCTTTTATCTGGACTTGCAGGATGCAAAAAAGAAACTGAATATTATAATCCAAACACACAGACCTCATCTGTGACAGAAACACAAACTGAACTGCAAACAGAACCTGCCACACAAGCTTCTACTGAAGAATCTACTGAGGCTTCCACTGAGGCTTCTACAGAAGAAAGCACTGAAGCTTCCACTGAAGAATCCACTGCTGCCCCTGTTGTTTCCAAAGAACTTGCTGTAGGTGACATTTGGTATGTAAATACCGATTCCCTTAATATCCGCGATTACCCTTCTACTGATGGCAACAAGATTGGTGAGCTTTATCGCGGTGAGGAAGTTAGAATCCTTGCTCTTGCAGAAAATGGCTGGGTTCAGATTCACAGTGCAACTATGGACGGCTATGTAAAAGCAGATTTTCTTGTATCTTCTCCAGATCAGGTAGATGGTGCAGCGGCAGATGCCGCTGCATCTGCTATGCCAGCCTCCAGCGAAACATCAAATGCAAACACATCATCTTCAAACGGACATATTGTGTGCATTGATGCTGGTCATCAGCAGGCAGGCATCAGCGAGCAGGAGCCAAACGGTCCAGGTTCCTCTGTAATGAAGGCTAAACTTACGACTGGAACGAGCGGCGTAGCTACTGGTCTTGCCGAGTATCAATTAAACTTGGATGTCTCTCAAATGCTTCAACAAGAGCTTTTAAACCGTGGCTATCAGGTTGTGATGATTCGTACAACAAATGACTGCGCTATGAGCAATGCTGAGCGTGCTGTATACGCAAATGAAAGCGGTGCTGAAATCTTTGTCCGCATCCATGCAAACAGCTCCAATGATCCTTCTGTAAACGGCGCCATGTTTTACGCTCCATCATCAGCAAATTCCTATCTGTCTGCTGATGTAATATCTGCAAGCAACACACTTGCTTCTACGATGCTTTCTTTTTATTGCTCCACAACAGGTCTTGCAAACAAGGGAGTTCTCCAGGATGATAATATGACAGGTATCAACTGGTGTACTATTCCTGTCACAATCGTAGAAATGGGATTTATGTCTAACCCAGAGGAAGACCAAAAGATGGCAAATCCTGAGTTTCAGGCTGTAATTGCACAAGGTCTTGCAAACGGTATTGACGCTTACTTTGGGAGATAATTGATTATGGCTGTTCAGATCTATTACCAACTGATCCGTGACATCGTAATTGACGAACAGCTGCTTTCCATGCTGCAGCCGCAGCGCAGAAAGCAGCTGTTTTCTTTTCGTTTGGAATCTGATCAAAAGCGCTGCGCAGCAGCTGGACTTCTTCTTTGGAAGCATATTTATCATAAACATCCAGAACGCTTCATTGTCTCTTACAATGCATCAGGGAAGCCTAGTGTAGCAAACGCTCCATTTTTTAACCTCTCACACAGCAATGATTTTGTCATGCTTGCCGTCAGTGACACGCCTGTTGGATGTGACATTGAAAAGCTTCATAAAACTGTCCTTTCACACCATGTTTTTCATCCAAATGAGCTTGATTTACTTTCTAATCTTCCTTCAGGAGATATGCAAAACCATGAGTTTCTTCGCCTGTGGACGGCAAAAGAAGCCTTCCTAAAAGCCATAGGCACAGGTATTGATGCAAAAGCTTCCTCATACGATTTTAGTAAAAGCAATACCATCTCTCTCGATGATGGTTCATTTTGGAAACTCGAACATCATACAGTTTATGATTTTCCTGACTATCTTTCGTGTGTTTGCTATAAATGCTTGCAATAAAAGTAAATATCATTTACACTCTAAGCGTTACAAGTCAGGCGTTCACATTACACCTGCCCTATGTTTGATTATTCAGAAACGAGGATTGTTTTTATGACTGCTTATGCTCATCTGTTACTGTATTTCTTTTTCTACAGCTTTGTCGGCTGGATTTGGGAATCCAGCTATGTATCTATTCTCACAAAACGACTGACGAACCGAGGTTTTTTAACAGGCCCGATGCTTCCCATATATGGAAGCGGCGCTGTAGTCATGCTCTGTGCCACATACCCGGTACAATCGTCCGACATTGGTATTTTCCTGCTTGGACTTATTGCTGCCACAGCGCTTGAGTACGTTACCGGTGTCGTTATGGAAGCACTTTTTCAGGTGCGTTACTGGGATTACAGTGACAAAAAGTTTAACCTACAGGGACATATCTGCCTAAGTTCCTCGCTTGCATGGGGTGTTTTTACACTTCTTTTGATACGCGTCGTTCATCCACGCATATCAGCTTTGTTGGAAAAGATTCCTCAAAACGTATGCTTTGGTGCTCTTGTTGTAATCACGATAGTATTTGCCATCGACTTTGCTTCCTCCTTCCATGCTGCTATGGATCTGCGTCAGATTCTTGAATCCATTACTAATCTAAAATCAGATGCAGAAAAGCTTCGTGAGCGCTTTACTTTACTTACTGATTCCGTCAGCGAGACGCTTCGCGATAAGCTTGGCACTATAAAAAAACCAGAAAGTTCTCGTGTTGAGGAATTTCAGGCTTCTGTTTCTGAATACCTCGAAAAGCTTTCTTCCCTTGTTCCAAAGGAAAAAACAGCCGATGTTATTCGACTCAAAGAACGCTTTGCCTATTTAGGTGAACTGAAAAATGCTATCTCAAAACGTATGGATTTTCGTAAGATTATCCTGTTAAAAGGAAACCCAATGCTTACTTCAAGAAAATACGCCGATGCGCTTAACTCCTTAAAAGAACAGATTGGACTTAACAAAAACAAATAAGAAAAAGACATGCTGCCAATCCTTACTACGATAGGCAACATGTCTTTCTTTTTTAATCATTTAATTCATCTAATTACAATTACTTGACTACTCCCCAGACTACTGAATGTTTTTTTCCATTCCAAGTAATTGTTCCATTATATCCCCAATTTAACGCACCTTTTATTATGTAATAATTTGTTCCGTAATAGGCACAAACACCTGTATAACCCCAGTCTAGTGCACCTTTCTTGATATAATACCAGGTTCCATAGTACTTGCAAAGTCCTGTATAATTCCAGTCTAATGCACCTTTCTTGATATAATACCAGGTTCCATTATACAAGCAAAGTCCTGTATAATTCCAGTCTAATGCACCTTTCTTGATATAATACCAGGTTCCGTAATACAAACAAAGTCCTGTATAATTCCAGTCTAGTGCACCTTTCTTGATATAATACCAGGTTCCATAGTACTTGCAAAGGCCTGTATAATTCCAGTCTAGTGCACCTCTCTTAATATAATACCAGGTTCCATTATACTTGCAAAGGCCTGTATAATTCCAATCTAAAACACCCTGCTTAATGTAATACCATGTTCCCCAATAATATACAATACCAGTATAATACTTGTTCACTTTTCCCTTCACCACATAATACCACTTATTTTTGATATTTAAGAGATTTGTAAATGAAGTATTCTGAACACCATTTTTGATATAAATCAAATCATCTCCACTTTGAACCAAATCAGTATAATTTGAATCAATCTTATTGTTCTTATAATAAGACCAACTGCCATCTGTATTTTGCACTAAGCCATCCTGAACAACTGAACTATTTGATTTATATGCATTAGTACTTAAGATAGGGTAACGAAATACACAGTCTGCACTTGTTGTCCATTTTCCACTTGGCATATGTGTTACAGAAAATTTCTTACTTCCAAATGCTGCTGACGAATAAGTTTCAGAACCTACCATAAAGAAATCATACATTATACTAGACTGATCATCCCACGTAGCATCTACTGCATACCACTTACCATCCTCTAACTGAATATAATTCCACATGTGCGCTTCCCCAGTATCCGTCACACCAGTTACAAGTACACACGGAATTCCATATTTGTCACACTGAAGCTTCATCATCTTTGCATAGCCGGCACATACAGTTTCTACTTTTCCATCACCATCTGCATCAATATAAAGACTGTATGGAGTCTGATAATACGCATTTCCAAGATTTTTGTCTTCATATGTAACCATGCTGCAGATTTTATCATGGATAGCCTTTACCTTATCATAATTTGTTGCTCCAGCTGAAAGCATCTGATCAATCTGAGTCTTAGTCTGGTTAAACAGCGAATTAACATTTGACGCTGTCAATGTGCCGTTCTGACCATTTGGCTTTAATGTAAATGTACTTCCTGCAAGTTCAATATTCTCCTTCGTACTTGTTACACCAGACGGAAAACTTACTGGATATACACTATATCCAATATTATAGCTGGCACCAGGCAGCCATACAAGTTCAGGGTGATCATATGTTAATGCAAGATAAGCAGGTGTCACATAACTGCCGAGCCATGAAAAAATAGCCTTTTTCGTTTCCTCCGAATAAACTGTTTTTCCATTTGCGCCCTTTGTCACTGTCTGATTTTCAAAAATCTTTGTCAGATTCAATTTCAACTTCGTTGTATTAGCACCACTCTTATTTGCTTCATAAATCTGATCATAAATTCTCTTAGAGACTGTATCTAGCTGATCATAATATTTTGCAGTAGCCGTACTTATGCCTGCCATTCCAAGATAAACAGGATTACTGTCTACATTGCGGTATTCATCAATAGAAAATGTTTTTACAAATTCCTCTCCCTCTTGATATACATTAGAATCATCATAGTCTTCTTCCACACCAATAACATCCTCAAATTCATCAAATGTCTCAGACTCGGATGCTGATTCGGATGCTAATTCTGACTCTTCTTCATCCTCATATACGGATTCCTGTACTGTCTCAGTCTCCTGTTCTTCACTTTCCTCAGATACTTGTTCAGTAATCTGAACTTCACTTTCTGTAGATATACTCTCATTAACTGATTGTGTTATATCTGCAAAAGTCTCCTCTTCTGATGTCTCTAAAGTACTTTCACAAGCAGCCGTTTCTTCTTCCAATTGCTGCACAAAAGTCTCTTGCTCATTCTCATTTGCAGTTGCAGCACTTTGTGATTCTTCCATTAAAACTTGCTCGGTTTGCATTTCACTTCCCTGTGTAAAAACTGCATTTGATGCAATCAATGTAGTTGAAAGTATTAACGATGTAACTCTTCTAAATATCATATTTTTTCTCATCCGGTACTCCCTCTTTCTATTGTATCCTGAACCAAATGATTCCATTTATATTGATCAAATAGGCTTATGCAATAAAAAAATACAGAGTCTCCCCTGCAATTTTTAACTGCAGCTGGCTGACATTTTACAGTCCCTATAGCTTTGCGTCACTGCCTTTCGACAGTTTTGCCGAAGTATTCTTTAGAAAACAAAGCTTTTTCTAATCAGCCTATCTCCAATTCTATTAGTAACACTCATTTGGTGCTATGTCAATAGGTTTCTTCAAAATTTTTAAAAATTCCCACATTTATATCACATTTTCTTTTACTTAAAAGAAAAAAATGTCTTAGTTGCTGATTTATTAATATTCCAAGAACCACTCACCGAAGTGCTTGACAGGCAATTTAAGCTTGTCTTATAATAAATTATAATACAAGCGCACACTTCACCAGTGGGTAAAAAAAATTTCACCCTGTCTTTCATTATATCATTTTTACCCTGTGAAAGAAAGTCTTATTTGCGCAGAAATGAGGTTTTTATGAAACATTACGATATTATTATTATCGGTGCTGGTCCTGGCGGTATTTTCTCCGCATACGAACTGGCAACCAAAAGGTCTGATTTAAAAATCGCTGTATTTGAGGCTGGAAATCGTCTTGAAAAAAGAAAGTGCCCAATTGATGGCAAGCGCGTGACAAAATGTATACACTGCAAAACCTGTGCAATCATGAATGGATTTGGCGGTGCCGGTGCCTTCTCTGATGGAAAATATAACATTACAAATGAATTTGGCGGCACACTTTACGAGTACATCGGAAAAAACAAAGCAACGGAACTTATGGAATATGTTGATGAAATCAATATGGCCTACGGAGGCGAGGGCACACGCCTATACTCTTCTGCAAATTCCAGCTTTAAACGTGTCTGTCTGCAGCACAACCTTCACCTTCTTGAGGCATCTGTCCGTCATCTCGGAACAGACAAAAACTACGAAGTTCTAAGTAACCTTTATAATTTGTTAAAAGACAAGGTGACATTCTATTTCATGACACCTGTTCAGGATGTTGCGATCATGGACAATGGTGACTATGAGATTATTACAGAGAACGAGACATATACATGTGAGAAATGTATCATCTCCGTTGGTCGAAGCGGAAGTAAATGGATGGAGCAAATCTGCCACAATCTTGAAATTCCGACAAATTCAAGCCGTGTTGACATTGGTGTTCGCGTAGAACTTCCTGCCGAGGTATTTGCCCCGATAACAGATGAGCTCTATGAAAGTAAGATTGTATATCAGACTGAAAAATATCAGGATCGTGTGCGTACCTTCTGCATGAATCCAAAGGGCGCTGTAGTTACAGAAAATACAAATGGTATTATCACAGTAAATGGACACAGCTATGAAAATCCTGCTCTTCACACAAAGAATACAAACTTCGCACTGCTTGTTTCCAAACACTTTACCGAACCGTTTAAGGACAGCAATGAATACGGTGAGAGTATAGCTCGTCTGTCTAACATGCTTGGAGGCGGCGTTATGGTTCAGCGCTTTGGTGATTTGATCCGCGGTCAGAGAAGTAACCCTAAGCGTATCGCAGAGTCCTTCCTTACACCAACTCTCGATGCTACACCAGGCGATTTAAGCCTTGTAATGCCAAAGCGTATTCTCGATGGCATCATTGAGATGATTTATGCGCTTGACAATATTGCTCCTGGTACTGCAAACGATGACACACTTCTCTATGGTGTCGAAGTTAAATTTTACAACATGGAAGTTCAGATCGACAATCATCTTGAGACTCGCCACAAGAATCTCTTTGTAATTGGTGATGGCAGCGGTGTTACCCACTCTCTGTCACATGCATCCGCAAGCGGCATCTACGTTGCACGCCATCTGCTCGGTGAAATTGAATAATTAAAGAAAAGAGCCTCTGGGGACATGTACTGTCCCCGATGGCTCTTAGTTATTTTCTGACTTTAACAATGCCTGATAAATATCTCTTTTGCTGACACCGCGATCCTTCGCAACCTGCTTCATCGCATCCTTGCGGTTCATATCCTCATACAGCGCCATGTGTTCTTCAATTGTCATTTCCTCCCATGACTGCTGTTTTTGCTTATTTAAATCCTCTCTGTCAGCTCCCTCAATGATAATTACGCACTCACCTCTCGGCTCCTCTATGTCACGATAATGAGCCAATGCACCGTCTAGCGTATCTGCATAGACAGTCTCATGCTTTTTAGTAAGCTCCCTGCAGATACGAACCTTTCTTGATCCGAGTGTCTTAAAAAGCTCCTCAAGCGTCTTTACGAGGTGATGAGGTGCTTCATAAAGAATAATAGTTCTTGTCTCATCCTGTAATTCCTCAAGAATTTGCGCACGCTGCTTTTTATCTGCCGGAAGAAATGCCTCAAATGCAAATCTTCTTGTAGATAAACCAGACATAGTAAGGGCGGTTATACATGCAGCAGGGCCAGGAAGAGACGTCACCTTAATCCCTGCCTCATAACATTTTTGAACCAGAACCTCACCTGGATCAGAAATACCTGGCGTGCCTGCATCTGTAATGCAGGCAATATTTTTGCCATCTAGCATCAAACTAACCAGATATTCAGCCTTATCATATTTGTTATATTCATGATAGCTTGTCATTGGCGTATGAATATCAAAATGATTCAGAAGCTTTTGACTATTTCTTGTATCCTCTGCTGCAATAAGATCTACTTCCTTTAACGTGCGAAGCACACGAAATGTGATATCCTCAAGATTTCCAATCGGAGTTGCACACAGATAAAGCATTCCTGCCATAACTTTCTTCCTTCCATTTTCATGTTTGTAGCTTTTCAGAGTCTTCCGTGAATCATTTTGATCTGTTTGCTCTCTTGTCCATCTTCATCAAACAGTACAAGAGGCGCCTCGACGCGAATCTGCGTATTGCCGCCACGGATTCCTTCTATCAACACCAGATTAGCCTCCTGCGATGCCTTTGGATGCACCATACAAAGGCGCCTGGGTGACATTTTATATTGCTTCATCAGACAAATGATATCTCCAAGACGATATGGCCGGTGTACCATATACATACGTCCTCCAGCCACCAATACATTCGCACTCTCACGAATCACATCCTCTAAGCTGCATAAAATTTCATGACGCGATACTGCCTTACTGTAATCAGCACCTACAAGGCCGCTTCCACCTGCCATATACGGTGGGTTGACTGTAACTACATTGAAAACGCCTTTTCCAAAAAGAGTCTTTGTATTTTTCAAATCACCACAGACGATTGATACCTTATCCTCCAGATGATTTAACACCACACTGCGTGATGCCATTTTTGCAACTTCCTCTTGGATCTCCAGACCAGTAAAATGCGATGCCGCTGTCTTTGCCGTCATTAAAATAGGAACCACACCTGTTCCCGTACAAAAATCCAACACGCGCTCTCCCTCATAAGCCTTTGCAAACCACGATAGAAGCACTGCATCTACGCCATAGCAGAAGCGCCCCGGATGCTGAATCAGCATTAGCCCGTTGCGCTCTAAATCGTCTAATCGCTCTCCTGGCTTAAGCTCACTTATCATTAAGCTTAGACCTTCCTTCCCTCTTGTCAAGCCTGTCTAAATCTTCAAGCTCCTTTAATTCTTTATCGGACAGCTGCGTTTTTTCCCTTCTCTTATGAGGACGGAATTTCAGCTGAGAAACCTTGTATTCACGAATTTCTTTCTCATCCTTATTTACGGTAACGATGACTTTCACTTCTTGGCGAAGCACACTTACACTTGAAACCTCTCCCTTTAGCCCGTCATCTGTTGTCACATAATCACCGACACTTGGAAGCTTACTGTTTAAATACTCGTATGTCTCCTCCTCGTTCTTTAAACAACACATCAATCGTCCGCAGACGCCAGAAATTTTCACAGGATTTAAAGACAGATTTTGCTCCTTTGCCATCTTGATAGAAACTGGTGCAAATTCAGATAAATAGGAATTACAGCACAACGGTCTTCCACAGCTGCCGATTCCGCCGATAATCTTTGCCTCATCACGCACACCAATCTGACGAAGTTCAATTCGGGTACGAAATACCGATGCCAAATCCTTTACAAGCTCACGAAAATCAACTCTTCCGTCTGCCGTAAAGTAAAAAAGAACCTTATTATTGTCAAACGTATACTCTGCATCAATAAGCTTCATATCAAGACCATGCTTTGCGATTTTTTCCTGACAGATCTTAAATGCATCCTTTTCCTTCTGTCTGTTTTCATCTGCAACTGCATCGTCTTGTGGTGTAGCAATACGAATTACTGGCTTTAACGGCTGAAACACCTTCTCTTCATCCATATCCTTCACGCCAAGCACAACGTAGCCATACTCAACTCCTCTTGCTGTCTCTACAATAACATGCATTCCCGTTGTAATATCCATATCAAGTGGATTAAAATAATACACCTTTCCGGCTCTGCGGAAACGCACACCGATGACCTTTATCATAATTTTTCCAAACCTTTCCTATTTCTGGCACTCTCTTATTGTCAGCCACAAAAGCTCCAGCGTAAGCTGGAAATTTACATTTGCGTCCAGTCTGGCTGACGCGGTATTTATGGCCTCCAAAATGCGATTAATTTCATTATAACCACATGTCTGGGCAACCTTACTGATTGCACTGTACTCCTCTGCAAAGATCAGAAGATTCGGATCTCTCGTTGCCTTAAAGATCAAAATATCCCGATACCACATCTGCATAAAGCCAAAGCAGTCCTTGATGCTCAGTTTATATTCCTCAAGCTTTGCAATACTTTCAAGCAGCTCTGAAAATGGCATCTTAGAGGCTGTCTTTAATAATAGCATAATCGTCTGAATCATTGAAATAAAATCATCCGACTGTGCCAGCTTCAATCCCTTTCCGATATTTCCCTGTGAGAATTTTTCAAGCGTTGGAATCTTATCCTCATCCACACCTTTTTCTCTCATATATGAAGTAAATGCTTCTGACTCAACTGGCTTCATATTGAGTACAATGCTTCTTGAGAGAATTGTTTCAAGCATTGCTGCTGCATTTGTTGTAAGCAATAAAATAATACCATAAGCCGGAGGCTCCTCTATTGTCTTTAAAAGAGCATTCTGTGCCTGAACAGACAGTTTTTGCGCCTCGTCTACAATATAAATCTTGTATGGACTGCAATATGGCTTAATTTGGATATCTCCGATAATCTGAGTTCTGACGTCATCTACACCGATTACCGTTGGCTTCTCATGACCTGGAAAAATTACATCAGGATGATTACCGCTCAAAAATTGTGTGCATGAATGGCACACGCCGCACGGTCTGTTGGCAGGTTCTGCCTGACACTCCAATGTCTGTGCAAATGCCTTCGCCGCCGTCATCTTTCCAAGACCATCCTCTCCGCTTATGACATAGCAGTGTGATACCTTCCCTGAAGAGATCGCATGTAAAAAATGTTCCTTTATCTGTTCATTTCCGATTAATTCTGAAAAACCGCCTGCATGCATATCAAAATCGCCTCCCATCTTATCGTAACGATCCATTTTTCTGTTTATGAACTGCATTTATCATAGCACAACTTTAATAAATAGTCTAGTTACAGTTCATGTTCAATGTATGATAAAACTTCTTTAAGACAGCACTCTCTATCCTCATTCTTAAAGCGTTTTATAATATTTGCAGCCTTTAGCTTTTCTTCAGAAAAATCAGCCTGATCAGCCAAAAAGCGTCTGCACATCTCCTCATATTTTGCAGTTTTTTGCGTGCGCTCTCTTGCAATAGCCCGCTCTAAGCGGAGCCCATCCTCTACCTCAAGATACACAGGAATCATAGTTTCTGCTCCAAAATGCGCACGAATCGGCACATACGATTCAAGTGTTCCAATTGTCATATAAACAGAATTATCATCAAACTGTCCATCGTCTGCTGTTGCATAAATCCAATCACCGTATACGGTATGGTAAACACGCTTTTCTATAATTTTTCCTTCGTTTTCCATTTGGGCAATCTCACTGTCTGTCACAAAGAAATATTCTCTTCCATTTTCTTCGTGATCGCGTATCGGTCTCGTCGTATACAATATGATTTCCTTTGGTGAAGGATTAAGTTTTTCCTTTACTTTTCTGTAGATAGTATCTTTTCCAGATGCACTCTTTCCCATAAAATAGATAATTTTCATATCTTCTTTTCCTTTTTGTTCATACTATTTAGCTTTTGTTTTTTATATTATTAATTTTCAATGACAAGGAGCTTTTCTCCAGTTTCATCCTCCATTCCATACAGTTCCATGCCGCTTGTCCTATAGTAACGAACAACGTCAAGCAGCTCTTCGCTGATTTTTTCTCCCGGCATCAAGAACGGACAGCCTGGTGGATAAACATAGACAGTCTCGGCACTGATTTTTCCAACTGATTCTGAAAATGGTACCTGAATTACAGGCGCCTCTGCCGCTTCAAGCGGCAGCATAACCAACTCAAGCGGCACAAATGCAGTAGAATACGCACTCGCTGTTCTCTCCCATACTAGAGAGCCACATTCCAGCTCATCATTAATTTCACTAAGTGCCGCCTCAAGACGCAAAAAGCCTTCTTCTGTATCTGTCAGCATTGTCATAAGAATTACATAATCAGGCGCTGACATCTCTGGCTGAAGATGATAGCGGTCACGCAAAAGTTCATGCAGCTTTCTTCCAGCATTCTTGTATCCATTTGCACCAAACACAATTTTTGTATAATCTGCAATCGGAATACCAAGCGTGCCTGCACTTTTTATTTTCGGATAAAGAAACCAAAGCTGTTTCCATGATTTGCTTCGTTCATAGAAAAGCTGCAGTCTGTCAGTCAGCATTTGCAGCTTTTTTTGGCCTTCGCCTTGCATATATCGCACACAAAGATCCATTCCTGCCATCAAAACATAAGATGGACTAGATGTCTCAAATATATGAAGAGCACGCTCAATTTTTTTTACCGAAACACGGTCGCTGCATATATGAAGTGCTGCACTCTGAGTCAAACATGGAAGTGTTTTGTGAAGGCTCTGAATTACAATATCTGCGCCCTCACGCACTGCACTATAGGGAAGATGCGTATCTTCACGATTCGCATCATGATTAGCATACGGAAGATGTGCACCATGTGCCTCATCCACGATCAAAACTCCGCCATGTGCATGTACCACATCTGCAATTTGCCGTATATTTGATACAATTCCTTCATAAGTCGGCGAAGTCAGGATCACTGCCGCAATTTCTGGGGATTGCTCGTAAGCTTTTTCCACATCTTTGTGGATAACTTGACCACTTATGCACAAGTTATCCACATTTTGGGGATAAATATATGTTGGTTTTAATCCTCTGAGCATTATTGCATGGGCAACACTCTTATGAGTGTTTCTTGCTACCGCAACAGCAGCTCCCTGTAGACATGCCGCATAGATAGCTGCTAATATTCCACATGTTGAACCATTAACTATGTAATAGGACTTCTTTGCCCCTACTGCCTTGGCCATGCGCGCCATACCGTCTTCAAGAATGCCATCTGCATGATGCAGATCATCAAATCCGTCAATCTCAGTAATATCAATATCATACACATTCGAAATCCAATCCACTTTACGTTTATGCCCCGGCATATGAAATGGATATGCATCACTCCTTGCATACTCTTTTAGTTTTTCATAGATTGATTGATCCTGCATATTTTCCTCCTGATGCTTTATCACACTGACAATTATAATTTTCTGCTTTTCTGTAACCACTTTCCCAATCCACTACATTCATCATCTCTGTATGATTCAAAAAAGCCTTCAAATTATGAGCACAGATTTTTGCAACACGCTCCTCTACCTGTGGTGCATGACCAAAGCTAATTCCTGAAACATGCGGTGTTATAAGCACATTTTTCATGCCCCACAGCAAATTATCACTAGGCAGCGGCTCTGGCTCCGTCACGTCAAGCACAGCCCCTGACAGATAACCTTCTTCGAGCAATTGAATCAGATCTGGCTGAACAATTAAACTTCCTCTTCCGACATTGACAACAAGTCCGCCCTTTTTCATTTTACGAAGACGTACTTGATTTAACAAATGTGTCGTCTTAGCTGTCTTTGGCAGACAGCCAATCACGATATCGGCACGACAAATCTGCTCATCTAATGCATCAAGTGTATACACCTCATCAAACCATTCAGATGCAAATTTTGCAGTTCGTCTGATACCTATCGTATAGACATCAAATGCACTCAGACGCTTTGCAATATTAGTTCCAATATCGCCTGTGCCTAAAATAAGCGCAGTCTTTCCCATCAGTGCCTGCTCACTTCCTGCATCCTGCCACAGACGTTTTTGCTGATGCTCAATATAACTAGGAAATTTGCGATACATTGTCAATATTCCACCAAGAACATACTCTGAAATGATTCCTCCGAATGCACCAGACATGCTGCACAGTATCACATTTCTTGGAAATCCTGGCTGCTGCGTATATTTTTCTACGCCGGCATTAGATGACTGCACAAATTTCAAATTTGGTGCAGAAGCTATCTCTTCAATAGACGGATTTCCGATTATGATATCTGCCTCTTTCAAAAGAGCATGATATAGTTTCTCATCTCTTTTATCATCTATCGTGTACGCATCTTTGAAGAAAAACAAAGCGTCTGGCGCTGCTTTTTTTAGCTCCTCTTGATGTTCTTTTTGAAATGGAACTGTTACTAGTATCTTCACTATGCTTCCTCCTATCTTCTATGAAACTGCTGTATCTATTTTTTCACATCTGACATCCACGCGATATCCTCGCTGATTCTTTCAATTTCTTCTGGCAAATGATAGGCATACGCTGCTTCTGGGTAAAGATAGGCATGAAGCTGCACCACATTATCTGCCAATTCTCTTGCCACAACTGCATCTTTTACGCCGTTTGTCAAATCATATATCTGACCCAGATACTCACCTGCCGCATATTGGAATGGGAAAGAAATGCTTTCCTCAATTTCAAAATCACCCGCTTTAAATGCAAGATTTCCTAATTCCAACATTGAAAGATTTGTTGCAATACTATCCATGCCAATCGAAACAGCTCTAACAACAGTCGTGGGCTTCGTCAAAATCAGTTCCTTAACCTTTTTTAGACATCTTTCAATAATCATTCTCTGATTGCCAGTTCGCCCAACATCACCTAATCCGGCATAACGTACACGACAAAACGCCACTGCCTGTGTTCCTGTCAGATTATATGTTCCGCTTCCATCAAGCTGCTCTGACCAGATTCCTGTCTGCTGATTCACTTCCGTCAGATATCCATTCATATAGCGAACTACCTCCGGATTTTCAATTGATACCTCAATACCACCAAGCGTATCAACTACCTGTGCCGCTGCCAGCCAATTTAACACAATATAATCCTTAATATTTAAATCAAGGTTTCGATTAATCATGCTGATCATATCTGCAATATCAGTATAACAAAGCTGTGAATTGGCCTTATCATAAAGTCTGCCCTTATGATAGCTTCCAGGATTCTCCAGACGAAGAAGTGTATCACGAAGAACAGATATCAGACGAATTTTTCCTGTGCTTTCATTGATGCTCACAATCATGATAACATCTGCGTTCGCACCTCTATCGATACGCTTTTGATCCCTCGCATCTACACCAACCAACAAAATATTTCGATAATCTGAGATGAGTTCGTCATAATCGACTACTTCGCTTCCTGTTATTGTCCCTTGCGCGTCTGTTACCTCAACAACATTTGTTCCATGATCTGCAACAAATACTTCCTGAAGCGAATCATTTTGCTTCGCACGCGCATAACTTCCTATCACATACGCACCTGCTAAAAGCAGCACGATAAACGCTGCCTCCAGCCAAAACAACGATTCCCTGTGCTTTCTTTTTCTGTTTCCCATACACAATCTCTTTTCTTATGGGCCAGTTTCCGCACCACTTAACTGCGGTTTGCGCCATTACTCCTACTATATGCATGAGAAACAGATTTTATACATTTGCCAGTAAGCATGAAATTATCTGAATCTAGCGTTCTAGGCGAACTGTATCACAAATTGTTGCACCTCCAACAACTACATCACCATCATAAAGCACAACAGCCTGTCCTTTTGTAATGGCACGCTGCGGCTCATCGAATATAACGTGAATACGTTTTTCATCAAGCTGCTCTACTGTTGCTGGCTGCTCAGTATGACGATAACGCACTTTCGCTTTCACACGCATTTTTCCTTCAATTTTAGGAACAGAAATCAAATTTAAGTCATCTGCAATCAGTTCACTTGAAAACAAATCAGCCTCATCTGTCAAAATCACCTGATTTTTTTCCTTATCTATTCCATAAACATACATAGGCTTTGCAAGCGCCAGTCCTAATCCCTTACGCTGTCCAATAGTATAATGGATTATTCCCTTATGACGGCCAAGAACATTGCCTTTTCGATCTACAAAATCACCTTCTGGATATTCCTTTCCCGTATAATGACGAATAAAATCTGTATAGCTTCCAGAAGTTACAAAGCAGATATCCTGACTGTCATGTTTACGAGCATTTATTAAACCCTGCTCCTCAGCAATCTCCCTTACCTTAGGCTTTGGCAGCTCTCCTAGCGGAAACTGCGTGTGCATAAGCTGCTCCTGTGTAAGACTGTAAAGCACATAGCTTTGATCCTTATTGGCATCTAATCCCTTCTTTAAAAGATAACGACCTGTTGCCTCATTGTATTCCACGCGTGCATAATGACCTGTTACAACGATATCATAACCCATAAGCTTAGCACGCTCATATAATTCCTGAAACTTAATATAGCGATTACAATCAATACAAGGATTTGGTGTACATCCATTCTCGTAAGCATCCACAAATCGCTTCATGACATGCTCCTCAAACTGACCTGTAAAATTATAAAGAAAGTGGCGAATCCCAAGCGTACAAGCTACACTTCTCGCATCGCTCACATCATCAAGTGAACAACATGTATTTTCTCGTTTTATTCCATCACCAGTTTCATTAAAGGTTTTGATCGTAATTCCAATACACTCATATCCTTTTTCCTTCATCAAATATGCCGCAACGGAGCTGTCTACACCGCCGCTCATCGCTATGACCGCCTTCTGATTCATTGCTTTCCTTCCTTTCTTCATCTATACACTTATTGTCCTATTATACCGCAAAAGTTTATTTTGAGTTCATTTTGTGTAAAAAAAAATAACCAACGTTATCCGTTGATTATTTGAAGTTGCGGGGGCCGGATTTGAACCAACGACCTTCGGGTTATGAGCCCGACGAGCTA
>OLPV01000462.1_pt1 | contig 35506 bp, 28 predicted proteins | sample 1671961 | NCBI WGS metagenome assembly OLPV01 (sample SAMEA3136630, study PRJEB25190) | human gut metagenome | biome: human gut; feature: human-associated habitat; material: faeces | place: Austria | collected 2013 | reverse complement strand
TGGCCTTGCGTGAGACGGCCATGACAGCTCCCCTTGGTCAGCAAGGGGAGCCTTTTGCCCTTGTCCGTCACGCCTGCGCCGCGCACCCCCTCCGGCGGAAGCCGGTGGGGGTGTGTTTTCGCGGGATTGGCCCCCCTAATTTCATTCAAAATACTTCTTAAGATTTCCAAAAGAGGATTGAAATCCCAACAATCTTGTGCTACAATGAAACAAAAAAAGGGACAATTTGTCCCGGACTCAGAGAGAGCCGCCGTCCGGATGGGCTGGCGGCAAAAACGGCAAATCGGAAAGTGAGGTTTTTAGAATGAAAAAACGAATTACGGCACTGTTCCTGCTGGTTTGTATGCTCCTGACGCTGCTGCCAGTGGGCGCTCTGGCGGACGAGGAAGAAGGAGGCCCGACACCGGCTCCCGTAGTGGAGCCTGCCCCGCCTCAGAATGAGGGCGGCGAAGGCGGCAGCACCGGCGGAAACGGCGGCAGTGGTAGCACCCATACCCACACCTGGGGTGCCTGGACGGATGCCGGCGACACCCATACCCGCAAATGCACCGACTGCGACGCCACGGAAACCGGGGCCCACGACTATGCGTATACGTCCAATGGCGATGGTACCCACACCGGCAAGTGCAAGACCTGCGGCAAGACCCTGGAGCCGGAGGCCTGCTCCGGCGGCACGGCTACCTGCAAGGAAAAAGCCAAGTGCGCCAAGTGCGGCGAAAGCTACGGCGATCTTTCCACGGAGCATAAGCTCGTCTATAGGTCCAACAGCAATGGCACCCACAATGTAGTGTGCGAAGTTTGCAACCAGGTACAGATCGAGAACGAAGCCTGCTCCGGCGGCGTGGCTACCTGCACGGAAAAAGCCAAGTGTGAAAAGTGCGGCGAAAGCTATGGCGATGTCAATCCCCATAATCACAAGGAGGCGGCTGCGCCCCGGCATGTGGGCGATGCGGACAACAAGGAGCACGAGTATTACTGCGAGCTTTGTGACGCCTCCCTGAGGAAGGAAAAATGCTCCAAGACCCCGGCTACCTGCGTGACTCCGGAAACCTGCACCAAGTGCGGCCAGAGCTACGGCGATGTTTCCGCAAAGCACGAGTGGGTCTGGAAGTCCAATGGCGATGGCACCCACACCCTGTTTTGCAAGTATTGCGATGAGCAGAAAGATAATGTGGCAAAGCCCTGCACCAAGGCCAGCAAGCCTCGGCATATCAAGGGCACCGAGACCCATGAGGATTACTGTAAGGACTGCGGAGCCTCCATGGGCAGTGCGGAGGACTGCACCAAGAAGTACCAGCCCACGAAGAACGGTACCCATAAGGTGCTGTGCACCGAATGCGGCGCGACTCTGGAGGAGAATGTGCCCTGCACCTCCGACCCCAGCACCGAACGCTGCGGTCAGAAGGCCTACTGCCAGTACTGCTATCAGGACTTCGGCGATAAGCTGCCCCACGATTTCAGCAGCGGCGGCGGCTGCGCCCGGTTCCCTGAGGGCCGGTGCTCCTGCACCAAGGCAAGCCACCGGAAGCTGTGGAATACGACAAACGCCTCTCAGTCCACGGTATATTGCGACAAGTGCCATACCGACGTGGAAAAAGAGAAGATCCGTGCCGATTTCACGGTAAGCAACTACAAGCTGGGCAAACCTGTCAGCGGCCTGAAGGTGAGCACCAGCAGTGCCCATGTCAAGGTCAAGAATAAGACCGTATCCCCTGATTCCGGAAATTTCGACGCAAACCAGGTCTATTCTGTGACGGTTGAGTTTACGACCGACCCGGGCTACGAGGTGACTTACGCCACCATCGGCGGCTCCACCGCGACCCTCACCGATTCCCATAACGCCGCTGTGGCTGATCTGCCTAAGTTTGGCACTGAGTTCACGGTGACCTACAACAATATGGGCCACGGCAAGCCGAAGAAGACCTCCGAGAAGGTAACCTACCCCGGCACAGTCAAGCCTGAGACCCTCAGCGAGAAGGGCTGGGTTTTCGGCGGCTGGTACATGGATGAGGGATGCACCAAGGCTTTCAAGGCCAGTGTCCCCGTTGCGTCCAATATGACCCTGTACGCCAAGTGGTCTGTGGCCCGCACTCTGAAATTCGACGCGAAGTCCGGCAAGATGAGCCCCAGCAGCAAGAATTTCGCCGACGGCGAGGTTGTCAATCTGAAGGACTACACCCCCACCCGCAGCGGCTATTGGTTCTGCGGCTGGTTCAAGGACAGCAAGCTGACCGGTCGGAAGCTGGAGACCATTAAGATGGATGCCAACAAGACCGTCTACGCCAAGTGGAAGAAGGAGGACACCACCAACCCCAAGACCGGCGATACCATCGGCTTGGCCGTGGGTGTTCTGGCTCTGACCACCGTCCTGGGCGCGGCTGTCGTCACCAAGAAGAAGCGCACCCGGTAAAAACAGAATGAGCACCCCCGTTCCGGATTGCCCGGAACGGGGGTGCTTTTGCGTTTGCGTCCGTGATTATTCCAGGGTGATGACCATCTCGTTCCGATAGGTTTCCCCGGCGTTCAGGGAAATTAGGTGCTCCTGCTTGGCGAAATCCTCCACATAGGCGCTGTGGGAAGGCAGGCTGACCCAAGGCTCGACGCACACATAGGGGGCGTCGGTTTTGGGGGCGTGCCACAGTCCCAGAAAGCCCATGCCTGGGAAGTCCACGGTGACGGAGCGGCTGGATTTCCGGCTGTGCAGGGTCAGACTCCGGCTGACATTCCCCAGGACAATGGCATCCAGGTCGAACAGGCCGTGGTTCAGGGGAATGGTTTTCCCATCCACCAGGGGGAAGGGAGACTCCGTGCCCGCCAGCCGGTAGTTGGCAGGATCCAGGTCAATGCGCACCGGCTGACAGGGTTCCCCGAAGGTCAGTTCCCAGTCGTCAAAGCTGCCTTCCCCATTCAGGGGCACGTTGAAGCCCGGATGGCCGCCAAAGCCGAAGTACATCTGCCGACGGTCCCGGTTTTCCACCTGACAGGTTTTGACAATCCGGTTGCCGTCCAGGCGGTAGCGCACATGGAAGGCAAAGCGGTAGGGATACATGGCATAGGTTTCCGCGCTGTCCGTCAGGGTGAAGCAGACGGCGTCAGGGGACTGCTCCGTGACGGCAAAATCCCTGCCGATGCAGAAGCCGTGGATGGGCATGGAATAGGTCTTGCCCTCCAGCCGGTACTGTCCGTCTGTGAGCCGCCCCACATAGGGAAACAGGTTGGCATCCCGGCGGGCCCAGTATTTGGAATCTCCCTGCCAGAGATACTCGGCACCGTCCTTGCGGATGCTGTGCAGCACCGCGCCGCAGCCATCCAGAATGACGGTGAGACGGTCGTTGGAAATGGTGATCAGATTCATTGCGGATTCCTCCCAATGCAGTATTTCACTGTGAGTATACACTGGAACGCCGGGATTTGCAAGGAAAAGAACGAATCCTGACAAAGTGCGTAAGTTCTATATATATCGCACAAAACTGAAGTGAATTTTCTTTTCTTTTTGTTTATATTATGATATAATCACCCTTAAAAAAGAAGGAACCTCGGTTCTTTCCGAAAGGATAAGGTTGTGATTACATGAAGTCGTTCTGGAATAATCTGAAGAAGGCCCCTGCGGGGGTGCGCCGAAGGGGACTGGCCCGGTGGTTCCAGATTCTGGAGGAGAGCTTTATGACGCTCTTCTGGGGAAATCTGCTGTGCCTGGTGTTCTGCCTGCCCTTTTTTGTCTGCCTGTTCTTCTTTTTGCAGATCGGGGACTGGCTCAGCGGCCTGGGGCTTTTCCTGAGTCTGGGTCTTCTGGGCCCGGGTGTCACAGGGCTGAACTTTCTGTGTATGCAGCTCATCCGGGACAAGCACGTTTCCACGGGTTCGGATTTCTTTGCCAGCGCGAAGGGGGACTGGAAGCAGTCCGCGGCTCTGGCCTGGATTCTGGGAATTCTCTGGGGCTCCCTGGCCTGGGCAGTGGGGCTGGTCGGCCTGACCCAGGGAAGTCTGCGCATCTGCCTGTCGGCAGCTCTGCTCGTCAGTGCCTTTGTGATGATGGGGCTGACGGTCATCGGCTTTCAGCAGATTGCCATGGTTCGTCTGCCCTTCCGGGGAGTTCTGGGAAACGGCCTGGCGCTGATTCTGGCAGGCGGCGGACGGGCGGCGGCTGCTATCGGTTTTTCCCTGGCGGCGGTGGCGCTTTGCCTGGATTTCTATCAATACTGCGTCTGGTATCTGGTGCTGGGTGCACCGGCTTTGATCGTCTTCACCGCCAACCTGATTTTCTATCCGGTCTTTGAGAACTACTTCCCGGAGGAGGCGTCATGAGGAAAAAGCTGGAGCGTCTGTGGCTTTACGACAAGTGGTACCTGATGGCGGGAGCAGGGGTGTTACTCCTGCTTCTGAATTTCTGGGCGCAAAAGGCCCGCACCCCGAAGCCGGATTATTATGTGTCCATCGTCACGGGAAACCAGATTTCCGAAAGCACCCGGGAGGGCTATGCCGCCCGGCTGGAAACCGTACTGGACGACCGGAACGGGGACGGAAAAGTGACGGTTATGGTAAATCTCTACCGCTACGACGGCCGTCCGGGCCAGGCTCAGGACACCTCGGCCTTTATGGCAGCTGCGGTGCAGCTGGCGGCGGATTTGCGGGAGGGAATTTCCTTGTGTTATCTGACGGACGGGGAGGAACTGCTGAACGCCGACGGGGAGCTGACGTGTCTGGCCAGGGCAGAGGATACGGTACTGTCCGGGGAGCCGGAGATTTTGGGCTTTACCCTGCTCTGCCGACCGGAAAACATCGAAATGACAAGCAGATTACGGAACGAAAGGTAGGCCAATATGTATCAGATCAACGCCGCCATCATCGGCATGGGTTTTATCGGAAAGCTCCACTATGACGCTCTGCGCCGGGTACCCGGGGTGCATATCCGCACCCTGGTGGTGCACCGGCCGGAGGAAATCCCGATCGTCCGGGAATACTTTGACGCGGACAACGTGACGGACAGCTGGCAGGAGGCGGTGGCGGACCCGGCCGTTCAGGTGATCCATAACTGCACCCCCAACGCCCTGCATGATGCCATCAATGAGGCGGCCATCGCCGTCGGAAAGCACATCTATGCGGAAAAGCCTATGAGTCTGACCACCGCCGGGGCGGAAGCGATTCTGAAGAAGGCCCAGGCCGCGGGTATCGCCCACGCCATCAACTACCAGTACCGGATGAACGGGGCGGTGCTGGAAATGCGCGGGCGCATCGCCCGGGGGGACGCGGGGCGGCCGCTGTACGTTAGCGGCGGCTATTTGCAGGAGTCCGTGGCAAGAAAAACGGACTACACCCCACGGCGGATTCCGGAGACCTCCCCGGCAAGAGCCCTGCTTGACATCGGCGTTCACTGGGCGGATACCGCAGGCTTTGTGATGGGCGTGCCCATCGTCCGGGTATATGCCCGGATGTACACCCATCATCCGGTGCGCGTTGACCCGGCCACCGGCCGGGAGATCCCGGTGCGTTCCGACGATACCACCGCCGTGATGGTGGAGTTTGCCGACGGAACCCCTGGCTCCGCCTTGTTCTCCAAGTGTATGCTGGGTCACAAAAACGATCTGTCCCTGACGGTCAGCGGGGACATCCGGGAGTATGGCTGGCATCAGGAGCGGTGCGACTGGCTTCAAATCGGCAACCGGGGCATGGGCAACGAGCGGGTGTATGTGGACAAGGCGGCGGCTTCGCCGGAGCTTTTGCCCTATCTGCCTCTGACTGCCGGTCACGCCCCCGGCTGGTCGGATGCCCTGAAAAACGCCGTGACCGCGTTCTATGCCGCTGTCCGGACGGAAGGCTACCGGAAGGGGAGTGTGCCCTACGCCACCTTCGCCGACGGCGTTTTGGGCAATCGGTTCGTGGATGCCTGTCTGATTTCCGCCCGGGAAAACCGCTGGGCGGAGCTGTAAAGGAGAAGTCTATGCGAGTACATGTCTGGGCGGAGGACCGCCCGCTGCCGGAAGCGGCGGAACAAATGCGCCGGATTTACCCCAACGGCGTGGAGGGAGCCATCGCCGACTGCCTCCGGGAAATGGAGGGGGCTATCGTGACCACCTCTACCATGCAGGATCCAGAGCAGGGCTTTGACCGGGAAATTCTGAACAAAACGGACGTACTGGTCTACTGGAGCCATAAGCACTGGCGGGAGGTAGAGCAGACCCATGTGGACTATCTGCAAAAGCGGGTGCTGGAGGGCATGGGACTGGTCGTGCTCCATTCTGCCCATGCCATCAAGCTTTTTGCCCAGCTGATGGGCACCCGAACCCAGTGCCTGCGCTGGCGGGAAAACGACGAGCTCCAGCGGTACTGGATTGTCAGTCCCGCACACCCCATCGCCCAGGGACTTTCCGGAGAATTCTTCGAAATCCCTATGGACGAGACCTACGGGGAGTACTTTGAAATCCCACAGCCCCAGGAGCAGGTGTTTCTCACCTGGTCTGCCGGAGGCGAGGTGCTGCGCAGCGGCTGCTGCTGGACCCGGGGAAAAGGACGGATTTTCTATTTCCAGGCGGGTCACGAAACCTACCCGGTTTATTATCAGCGTCAGGTGCGGCAGGTGCTGAAAAATGCGGTGCGCTGGGCCTGCCAGGAAGCCCCCATCCGGGACTTTCCCACCTGGGCCCGAGAGGCAGAGCCTATGGAAGGCTTCAAGAAATGAGCAATATGCACAAAACAAGAGAGAGCTTTTTGACAAACTATATGCAGACAATATAAACTGTTAAGATTATACGACCTCAAGTAAATGGCATTCCTAAAAAATATCCGATATAATGCTATCGTCGGAAGACAAAAAAATAGGAGGGAATCACAATGAAATGTAAGAAACTCGCAGCACTGTTCCTGGCTTTCGTAATGGTATTTTCCATGGCTGCCTGCGGCGCAAAGCCTGCGGAAACGCCGACCGCGGCCGCTCCCAAGTCAGACGCTCCCGCAACCACTGGGGCACCCTCTGCCGAGGGTGCCAAGGACGTAAAGATTACGGTTTTCCACTATATGGCTCAGACCACCAAGCAGGCCGGCCTGGACGCGGTTGAGGCCGCCTTTGCCGCCGAGCATCCTGAGTACAACATCACCTGGGACAACGTGATGTACAACCAGGGCACAGACTACTTCCCCCAGCTGCAGACCGCACTGGCCTCCGGCGATCAGCCTGAGATTATGATGGGTAACCCCGGCCTATATCCCGATCTGGTGGAGCAGGGCTATGTTGCCGACATGACCGACAACGAAGTGATCAACGGTCTGGGTCTGCCCTCCGGCGACTTGGGTGACGTTTCCGCCAACGGCCGGATCTACGGCTTCCCCATTGACTTCAAGACCTGGGGCGTGTTCTACAACAAGAAGATCTTCTCCGATCTGGGCCTGAGCGAGCCCAAGACCTACACCGAACTGCTGGAAACCTGCCAGACCATCGCCGATGCCGGAATTGACCCCTGGGCACACGCTTTTGGCGACGCCGTATTCGGCGACATCGAAATGCGCAACTACATCTGGACCAAGGCGCTGGACGCCGGCGACAACAATCTGTTCGCCAGCCTTATGAGCGGCGAGAAGAAGCTGACCGACTATCCTTACTTTGAGGAAGGCCTGGCCGCCTGGGCAAAGCGCCTGAAGTGGATGCGCGACGATGCCATGGTCAATGACCAGAACGCCGCTCTGGAGGTCTTCACCTCCGGCCAGGCTGCCATGATGTACTTCGGCTCCTGGGGCATCGGCGATCTGGAGTCCATGATTGCCGGTTCCGATTTCCAGTATGGCTTCTTCGTAGAGCCCATCGATGACGAAGGCTCCGCCAAGCTGAACGTTCAGGTGGATCAGTGCTTCATGGTCAACCCCAACGCCGAGAACTATGACATTGCCGTGCAGTTTATGGAGTACTGGGTCACCGAGGGCGGCAGCTCCTGGTCCGCTGTGTCTCTGATGCCGCTGCTGAACGGCTCTGTGGCGGATAACGCTCCTGAGATCGTTAAGACCCTGGCTTCCATCAAGGGTTCCGGCAACATCGCCCACTACGGCGACTTCACCGCTCCTTTCAACAGTCAGTTTACCACCGACTGGAGAACCTATCTGACCGCCTTTGCCGAGAGCTACTCCAACGGCACCAACCAGACCCCCGCCGCATGCCTGGCCGCTATGCAGGCCAAGTTCGATCAGGACATCGCCGAGAACGGCTAAACAAAGCAGTCCCCAGTACCTTGCAGGGGTGCCCGGTGTCTTCGGGCATGGGCACCCCTTTCCCGTGAGAAGAAGATTTCGCCGGTTATGCCGGAGGATAACAGTGGAGGAAATACCGTGGATAATATGACAGACAATTCCCTTGCCAAGGGCCGGATGCGCAGGCGGATGAGAACCCAGAGCATGAACCTTCTATTTCTGCTGCCGGCATTTGCCCTGTTTGCCTATGTAGTGCTTATCCCGTTTCTTCAGGGCATTCCCTATTCCTTCACAAACTGGAAGAGTATTATCAGCCCCAAGCGGGAATTCAACGGCCTGCATAACTATGCGCTGATGCTGAAAAACACCTATTTCCAGCAGGCGTTCGTGCACACCATCTGGTTCACCGTGATTTATGATATCGGTGCCAATGTGCTGGGCCTTGCCTTTGCGCTGCTCCTTTTCCGGAATTCCAAATTTGCCAATGCCTGCCGGACAATGATGTTCCTGCCCTTTACCACCGCTCTGACCAGTGCGGCCATTGTCTGGAGTTATGTATATACGGATGTTTACTCGGTGCTGTTCGGTGTCGCCAGCCCCTTGGGCCAGTCGAATCAGGTGGTTGCGGGCATGGCCGTTATCGCCATCTGGCGGGATATGGGCTACTGTATGCTTATCTATATCGCCGGACTGAAGGCCATCCCCAACGATTACTATGAGGCGGCTACCATCGACGGAGCCGACAGCTTCCAGAAGTTTGCCTGGGTGACCCTGCCTCTGCTGGTGCCTTCTTTCACTTCCAATGTGACCTTGCTTCTTGCCTGGGGTCTGCGGTGCTTCGACTATCCTATGGCTGTGGCGAGAAACATGGAGGCAGCCCAAACCTCCGCCATGTTCGTCTATGACTATATCTTCGGCTACAGCAAGGCAGGCTTGGGTCAGGCGGCGGCGGTGATGCTGACCATCGTGCTGGTGCTGCTGACCCGGGTAGTAACCTACTTCTTCAGAAAGAGCGAGGTGGAAGCATGACGAAAAAGCCCAGAACCGCGGAGGAGATTCTGATTCTCCAGCACCGGCGGGCAAAGGCAGCGGAGCTTGCCAAGAAGGCCGTGTGCATTGCCCTGGTGCTTGTCACGCTGATTCCCTTCTATATCAGCGTGATCTACTCCATCAAGTATAAGAACGAAGTCACCATCAGCCATCTGGCCTGGCCCAAGAATCCTACCCTGGATAACTACATCCGGGTCATTACGGAAAACGAGCAGTTCCTGGTGGGTCTGAAAAACAGCGTCCTGACCACGGTGCCCACCATCTTCCTGCTGATGGTTGTGTGCTCCATGGCGGCCTGGGTGCTGGCTCGGAACAATACCCGGTTCTATAATCTTATGTATGTGATTATGACCATGGGCACGCTGATTCCCTTCCAGTGCATTATGCTGCCGCTGTACCTGAACATGTTCAAGGCGGGTCTGGTCAGCACCAATCTGGGCTTTATCATCGCCCGGGCGGGCCTGCAGGTGTCCATCAGCATTCTGGTCATCACCAGCTTCGTCAAAACCGTGCCCAGAGAGCTGGAGCAGGCGGCGGAGATTGACGGCTGCGGAAAGTTTGGCATTTTCTGGAAGATCGTATTTCCTCTGCTCAAGCCCATCAACGCCACCCAGCTGGTGCTGAACACGGTGTACGTCTGGAATGACTACAACACGGCGGTGGTGCTGCTGCGGGACAAAGCCAGCCGGACCCTGCCTCTGGCGCAGATCGTGTACTTCAACGAGAACACCGCGGAGCTGAATCTGGCCTTCGCCTTCTTTATCATGGCCATGCTGCCCATTCTGATTCTGTATTTCTCCTTGCAGAAATATGTGGTCAGCGGCGTTATGGCCGGTGCGGTCAAAGGCTGAGCTGTTTGCAAAAGACGGGCTGTTGCAGCAAATTGCAACAGCCCTTTTCCACAGTTTCCACAGAAAACGATTGTAAATCCAGGGATTTCCTGGTAAAATAGAGAAAAATTCAGGAGGCGGAGCATGGAGTACACGGTACTGATCGTTGAGGATAACCAAATCGCGCTGGAATCCCTCAGGCGCACCATCCCCTGGGAAGAGCTGGGGCTGCGTCTGGTGGGTACGGCGGATAACGGCCGTCAGGGCTGTGAACGGATCGAGCAGCTTCGCCCGGACATCATTCTGGCGGATATCCACATGCCGGAAATGGACGGCCTGAGCATGGTGGAGCGGATGGGGGAGGAACTGGAGAATTGCCGGGTGATTTTCATCACTGCCTACGAGAAGATCGAGTACGCCTCCCGGGCCATCAAGCTGTCCGCCTTCGACTTCATTCTCAAGCCCCTGGATAATGAGGAGCTGTGCCGCTCCCTGAGCCGGGCGGCGGAAAGCCTCCACAAGGATCGGGACGCGGCCATGGAAAGCCAGCGCAGAGACGAGACCCTGCGCAGGTTCCGGTTCATGAGCGCACTGACGGGCGCGCTGACAGACAAGACGGAGGCCGCCTTTCTGGGCTTTGCCCGACAGATTCCCAAGGGCTTTTTCCTGATCTGCGTGGAATCCTCAGACGGAGTCACCGGCCCTATGCTCCAGCGGGTGGACTATATGTCTCTGCCTCAGAATCTGGAGTTGGTGTCCGCGGTGCTGGATGGGGAGCTGGTGATTTACTGCGGTCTGCTGGGTTCTGTGGAAAACTGGCAGATTCTGGCCCGGAACACCGCCGAGGTGATTTCCCGGAACTGCCTGGATCAGGCAGTGGCGGTCAGTGACCTGCACACCCAGCCCTCGGAGCTGCGGCAGGCCTATGACGAGGCCCGGCAGACCCTCCTGCGCCATGTGATCTACGGCCGGCACACCACCGTGGACTTTTTCGGCAATCAGACGGTGCCCAGTGCCAAGCTGACAAGGCTTGTGGATCTGGAGCAGAGCTGCGCGAAAATGGCCCAGCATCTGGATACCCAAACCGCGCAATCCGTCTGGGATGCCATGATGGAAAAGAGCGGCGGCAAGCTATGCCTGATTCGGATTATGCTCCTGTCCTTCTGCACCAAGGCCATGCAGGAAAAGAACAGCAGTTCCAATTGGACGGACTCGGTGGATATTTCCATCTACAACATTACCAAGCTGAACACCCTGGAAGCTGCCAGACGCTGGCTGGACAGCTTTTTTGTGGAAATTCAGCGAATTAACATTCCGGCCAATTCCGCACTGGTGCGCAATGTGCTGGAATACGTCCGGGAGCATGTGACGGAAGGGCTGGTGCTGGAAAACGTGGCTGCCGTTTTCTATGTGTCGCCCAACCACCTGTCCACCCTCATCCGCAAGGAAACGGGCATTACCTACCGGCAGCACGTCATCAACGCCAAGCTGGCAGTAGCCAAGCAGATGCTGGCCGACACCCGGATGCGGGTGGAGGATATCGCCTATGCCATCGGCTATGAAAACTACATCAGCTTCTACAACGTATTCCGGAAAATGGAGAACATGAGCCCAACGGAATACCGGTTCAGTAAATGCGGAGAATAATATGGAGATTCCTGTGATTAAAAAATTCCGTCGGCTGAATTTTGCCGTCAAGCTGATGATCGTCTACATCTGCGCCCTGTTTCTGTCCATCGGTCTTGTGACCTACAATCAGATTCACGCCTCGGCAAAGATCCTGAAGGAGGAAAGTGCCCGGAATCTGAAAATGCTCACGGAGCAGGTGGCTCTGAATTTTCGGGAAAATCAGGAATCCCTGGGTTATTCCATCTATTCCAAAATGGCGGCGTTGGAAATTCCCAGTCTGATGGATGCCTATGTTCAGCGGGTATCCACTGCCACCCGGGCAGATGTCCGGCATGCTCTGACCCAGATGATTACGGATTCGTCAGACTATGATTATGTACTGCTGGAAATGCTGGACGGTACCCGGATTCACACCGATGGGGGAAAGTACCATATGCCCAGCGCGGTGAAGGACAACAGTGCGGCGATTCTGGATACCCACCGATCCGTGACCTACGGCAACAGCAACTGGTACCGGGGCACCGACGGCGGGGTGTATATTCTGCGGGATGTCTACGCCATATCCCCCCTGCGTCGGGTGGGCAAGGCCGTGATTCATATGCGGGGAAATATTTTCAGCGTCAGCAACGTCTATGAAAACACCGGCTTCCTGTTTTTCGACAGCCACGGGAATTATCTGTCCGGGGCGGGTATGGAAGTGCCGGAGACCGTGTGCAATCAGGTTACCGAGAATCTCCGGGACAACGCCATCACCTGGCAGGGCAACTGGCTGAAAACGGAATATTACATGGGTGCCAGCACCAGCGGCAGCTGGACTGCCGTGGGAATCTGCTCCACTGCCGCCTACCGGGAAATGGTAGGCAGAATCGTGTATAACGGTATTCTTTTCGGCTGTGCCGGACTGCTTCTGGGTATTGTGCTGCTGACCATGCTGATGCAGGGACTGATGTCCAAGCTGCTCCAGCTGCGAAAGGCTATGGCTCGGGTGGCCGAGGGCGACTTCTCCAGTCATATCCAAGTCTCCGGGGAGGACGACATCAGCCAGTTGGCTCAGACTATGAACCACATGACCGCCAAAATCCAGGAGCTATTGGAGCAGCTGGTGGAGAAGGAGCGTCTGAAAAACCAGGCGGAGATTCAGATTCTGGAGTACAAGTACCGGTCGCTGGAAACCCAGATCCGGCCCCACTTTATCTACAACGCCCTGGAAACCGTTAATTCCATGGCAAAGCTTCGGGGAAACGAGGACATTGTGGACATTGTCCAGCGAATCAGCCGGTATTTTCGGAGTATCACCGTCAATACCACCCGGCAGTTTCTCACCTGCCAGCAGGAATTCGATATGCTTCAGGACTATACGGAGATTTATCGGTTCATCCACGGGGACAGGTTGAAAACCACCTTCTCCGCCAGGGAGGCGGCCAGAAACGCACTGATTCCCACCATGATTCTCCAGCCGGTGGTGGAAAACGCTTTGCAGCACGGCATCCGCGGTCAGGAGGAGGACTCACAGATCATTGTCCATGCCTACGTCAAGGAGGATCGGCTGAATCTGACCGTAAAGGATACGGGCTATGGGTTGTCGCCTCAGATGGAGCAAAAGCTTCAGTCCGGTCAGATTTCCTCCGGCCGACAGGGAGGCATCGGCGTAGGCAACGTCCGCCAGCGGCTCCGGCTCATCTACGGGGAGGACGCCAGCCTTACCGTCAGCAACCGGGAGGAAGGCGGCGTGGTGGTGCGCATCACCATCCCCCTGACCTACATCGAGCCGGAGATTCTGGGCAGCGATGACCTGGACTGGGATTTGAAATAGAGCCGGAACCGAGCAGGCTTCATGCAGAACGCGTGAAGCCTGCTTTTTCCGCGCCGCCAAAAGAAATGGTTGAATTTTGTTGAATTTGCACATATATCCAGAATGATTTCTTCTTTGTTTTTCGTAAGTTAGATAAATGGTAAAGGGGAAGGGCCGGTGTTAGAATAATTCCAGCATCCGGTTCAGCCTTTCAGGGTTATCGAAAAACTAGGAGGAAAAGAATCATGTTAAACTATCATGTCAAAATCGGCCTGGTTCCCATCCGTAGAGACGTTACCCCCAGACCCGGTATCTTCAACTGGGAGAAGGCGCAGGAGCGGTGCGCCGAGGCAGTTGCCTACATTGAAGAGCATTTCACCTCGGAGAACGTTTCCTTCGTGGATTTGCGGGGCATCAACGAGGTGGACGTACTCTACAGCGACAAGGACGTGGATGCCGTCATCGACCGGTTCCGGACGGAAAAGGTGGACGCGGTGTTCCTGATCAACGGCAACTTCGGCAACGAGGAGGTGGCCGGTGCGGTGGCCAAGGCCATCGGCAAGCCGGTGCTTCTGTGGGGACCCCAGGATATGGTCTTTGAGGCGGACGGTACCCGCTACACCGACACCCAGTGCGGCCTGTTCGGCATGAGCCGCCAGCTGCAGCGAATGAATGTCCCCTTTACCTACATTGAAAACTGCCAGATCACCGACCCCATCTTTGCTGAGGGTCTGCGGAAATTTGCGGGCGTTGCCTGCGCCGTGAAGAACTTTACCGGTATGCGGGTTGCCCAGATGGGGATGCGGCCAAAGCCCTTCTGCTCCGTGATTTTCAACGAAAGCGAGCTGATGGAAAAGTTTGATATCCATGTGATCCCCGTGAATCTGGCGGTGATCCAGGATAAGTACAACCGGATCCTGGAGACCCGGAAGGCGGAGCTGGTCGAGGGCGTGGCGAAGCTTCGGGAAATGTATGAGATTGACAGCCTGTCCGAGCCGGTGCTCCACAAGGTCTATGCCTTCGTTCTGCTGTACCAGGAGATTTTCGCCGAGTACAACGTGGCTGCCGTTTCCGCCGAATGCTGGACGGCCATGCAGCTGATGCTGGGGGCCATGCCCTGCGCGGCCTACCCCCTGCTTGCGGATATGGGCTACATCATCGGCTGCGAAAGCGATATGCACGCGACGCTGACCCAGGTAGTGCTCAGCTGCCTGACCTTCGGCAAGAAGAAGCCCTTCCTGGGCGAGTTCACTACCCGGCATCCCACCGACCGGAATATCGAGCTGCTGTGGCACTGCGGCCCCTTCGCCTACTCTCTGAAGAAGCAGGGCACCGGGGCGAAGATGGTCAATATGCGCCAGTGGATGCAGGTGGAGAGCGGCCATTACACCGTGGCCCGAATCGACCAGGATCACGGAAACTACTCCATCGCCGTCTGCGAATGCGACAGCGCGGAGGGCCCCTACACCTTTGGCTCCTATCTGTGGGGCAAGTTCAAGAATCTGCCCGAGCTGGAGCGGAAGCTCATTGAAGGCCCCTACATCCATCATATGTCCGAAATCGAAGGCAGCCTGACGGATTCCCTCCGGGAATTCTGCAAGTACGTCCCTGCCCTGCGCTTTGACGGCTTGGATTGACGCTTGGCACCGCTGCTGGAAACAGCGGCGGTGTATTTTTGAGACCATACAACCATTTCAATGACAATAGGAGGAAACATATGCTTTACGGTCTGAAGGAAATCCTGGATATCGGTGAGGAAAATGGCTTTGCCGTGCCCGCGTTCAATGTGTACAATCTGGAGACGGTGATGGGCGTCATGCAGGCGGCGGAGGAAACCGGCGCGCCGGTGATTTTCCAGATGTACAGCCGCCTGTTCGACTCGGAACTTGCCCGGTATGTGGCTCCCATCGTCCGGGAGGCCATGCACAACATGAAGACTCCCGTGGCCTTCCATCTGGATCACGGCGCAGGAATTCCCGAAGTACTGCGAGCCTTCCGTTACGGTGCCACCGGCGTGATGATCGATGCCTCCCGGAAACCCATTGACGAGAACATTGCCATCACGAAGGGCGTTGTGGAGATGGCGGGAGAAATGGGCATCACCGTGGAAGGCGAGCTGGGCGAGGTGGGCAAGGCTGCCGAGGGCGTGACCACCGACTATACCAAGGTGGCAGACGCTGCCCGGTTCGTGGACGAGACCGGGGTCTGCGCTCTGGCAGTGGCGGTGGGTACCGCCCACGGTCATTACAAGCAGGCACCTGTTCTGGCCATCCGGCGAATTGAGGAACTCCACGCCGGTCAGAAGGCTCACCTGGTGCTCCACGGCGGCTCCGGCGTTCCCGACGATCAGATTCAGGCGGCGGTGAAGGCGGGCATCCGGAAGATCAACTTCGGCACCGACGTGTGCTGCTCGCTGCTGGACGGCATTCGGGCCGTGGATCCCTCCATCCTGGCACTGGATCTCTTTATGAAGGAGCCTACCGCCCGGGTGAAGGACTTTGCCGTCAGCAAAATCAAGCTTCTGGGAGCGGATCGATAATGGCAGACGTAGTTGGAATCGGTGCCGCACTTTTCGACATTCTGATGACTGTGGAATCCTATCCCAGGGAGGACACCAAGCTCCGGGGATTGGAGACCAAATTCCAGTGCGGCGGTCCCTGCGCCACAGGCCTGGTGGCGGTGCGCAAGCTGGGAGTGTCTGCCGGATACCTGGGCACCGTAGGCGATGATATGTACGGCACCTTCGTCAAAAGCGAGCTGGAACGCTACGGCGTGGATACCTCTTGCGTAAAGGGGAACCCGGGGATGAACGCCCATAGCGTGGTGCTGCTGAACGAAAAAAACGGAAGCCGGACCTGCGTGTGGAACCGAGGCCAGGCGGCCCCGCCCCGACCGGAGGACGTGGATCTGGAGGTTCTGAAGCAGGCAAAGGTTCTGCATCTGGACGGCAATCACCTGGACTGTGCCGTATACGCGGCGGAAAAAGCCCGGGAAATGGGAGTCACTGTAAGCATGGACGCGGGCGGCGCCTACCCGGATATTGAGCGGCTGCTGCCGCTGGTGGATGTGCTGATTCCCAGCGAGGAATTCGCCCTGAAAATCACGGGTCGGGCTGCCGCCGGGGAGGCCGCGGCGGTGCTGGCGGAACGGTATCATCCCGGGACTCTGGTGATTACCCAGGGGAGCAAGGGCGGCTTTATCCGGGAAAATGGACGGGAAGTGCGCTACCCGGTGTATCCGGTGAAGGCAATCGACTCCAACGGCGCGGGGGACACCTTCCACGGCGCTTTCCTGGCGGCAAGGCTTAAGGGCATGGAGGTCTACGATGCCTGCTGCTTCGCCTCGGCCACTTCCGCTCTGAAATGCACCCGGTTCGGGGCCCAGCAGGGAATCCCGGGCTATGAAGAGGTGCTGGAATTCCAGAAAACCCACAAGGGGGTCATTTGCGATGAATAGACTGGAAAAGCTGCAAAGGGTCAATCCCCACATTCGGATTCACTCCATCCATGAGCCGATTTTCCGGCATTACGGCCGGGTGATCGACTGGGACACCTCCGAACTTGGTGCGGCAGCAGAAACTCTGCCCTTCCCGGAGACGGGAAGCAAGTATGTGGCAGCCACGCCGGAGTTGGACGAAATTCCGGCGGCGGCAAAACTGCGGGAGATTCTCTGCGGTGGACTGGACGAGCAGATCGGTCTGTGCTGGGGCCATTCCAACCGGCTGAACGCCCTGGAGTGGCACACCTGCAATGAATTCAATGTAGCCGTTCAGGAGCTGGTGCTATTGCTTGCCAAGCGGGAGGATCTGGACGGGGACGGACGGCTGGACGCGGCCAAGGTGCGGGCCTTTTATCTTGCCCAGGGAGAAATGATCGAGGTGTATTCGGATACCCTGCATTTCTGCCCCTGCGAGGTGACGAAGGAAGGCTTCAGCTGCATCGTAGGCCTGCAGCGGGGCACGAACCTGCCCATCGCCCCGGAGCGGAAGGAAAACAAGCTCTGGGCGGCTAACAAATGGCTCATCGGGCACGAGGCCAACAGAGCTTTGATCGAGCGGGGAGCCTTCCCCGGAATCTACGGCGAAAACTGGGAAATTCACCCCATTTCCGGGGAATAAACCGAAAATAACAATTACCAGAAAGGGAGAAGCAACATGCAAGAGAAGTCTTTGATGTTCTACATGATCCGCTCGGAGCTGGAGGATGCGGTGGGCGTGGAGAACGTATCCACCAAGGAAATTGAGCGGGCGGTGTACTCCGTGGATTACTTCTGGCTGGGCCGGAAATGGCAGGATGCCGGTGAGCAGGGCCCTATGCCCGATATCATCGTCCGCCCCGGCACCACGGAAGAGGTATCCAAGGTTCTGAAAATCGCCAACTACTATAAAATCCCCGTCACTACCTGGGGCGGCGGCTCCGGCAGCCAGGGTGGAGCCCTTCCGGTGGCCGGAGGTATCCTGCTGGATATCAAGCGGCTGGATAAGCTCATTGAGCTGAACACCGAGGCGGGATACGTCACCTGCGAGACCGGCATGATCTTCGCCACCTTGGAGGATCTGGTCAATGAGAAGGGCTATTCCGTGATGCACCTGCCGTCCTGCATGACCTGCTGCACCGTAGGCGGCGCTCTGGCTCACAACGGCATCGGCATCCTGTCCACCAAGTACGGCAAGATGGACGACATGTGCCTGTCCCTGGAGGTGGTTCTGCCCAACGGCGACATCATCCACACCCTGCCCGTGCCCAAGCACTCCACCGGCCCCAACCTGATCCCCTTCTTCATCGGCTCCGAGGGCACCCTGGGCATCATGACCAAGGCCAAGTTCAAGATCGTCAGGCAGCCCGAAACCCGGATTCATCATGCCTTCCTGTTCTCCGACATCCACGTGGGCTACCAGGCCTGCCGGGAGATCGTCCAGGCGGTGAAGCCCTCCATCGTCCGGCTCTTTGACGAGGCGGAGACCGTCTCCATCATCAAGAAGATCATCGGCTTTGAGAAGCGGGGCTCCTTCCTGAATCTGACTCTGGAGGGCTATGAGAAAATTGTGGCCGCCGAGCTGGAGATCGTGCTGGACATCGCCAAGAAGTACGGCGCGGAGGATCTGGGCACGGAGTATGGCGAAAAGTGGTTCCAGAACCGGATCACCTTCTTCTATCCCGATCACATTATGGATCTGCCCCAGATGTTCGGCACTCTGGACACCGTGGCCACCCATGACAATATTGAGAAGATCTATCGGGCCATGAAGGCCGCGGTGGAAGACAATTTCAAGCAGTACGGCGTCCGCTTCATTTCCCACAGCTCCCACTGGTACGACTGGGGTGCCATGAACTATTCCCGGTTCATCATCGACAATCCCCCCGCCGACCCGGAGGAGGCTCTGCGGGTGCACAACCAGGTCTGGAACACCGGTGTCCGGGCGGCCCTGGCCAACGGCGGCGTGCTCAACGATCACCACGGCATCGGCCTGAAGCTGTCCCGTCTCATGAAGGAGCAGTACGGCCCGGCTCTGCAGGTGCTTCAGGCCCTGAAGAAGGAGTTGGACCCCAACGGAATTATGAATCCCTACAAGCTGGGTCTGTGAGAAAAGGATAGGAGGTAACCATATGATTAGCCAGAATGCCCTGCATCATGCCGAGAAGTGCCGCTTCTGCTGGATGTGCCGTCACCTGTGCCCTGTCCAGCACCAGACCGGCAAGGAACTGAATACCCCCCGGGCAAAGGGGCTGCTGCTGAGCATGGTCAGCAAGAAAGAGCAGAAATTTGACAAGGACATGGCTCAGGCCATGTACGAGTGCCTGCTGTGCGACGCCTGCACCAATGACTGCGCCACCGGCTATCAGCCGCCGCTGTTCATCCGGGAGGCCCGCACCGAGGCGGTGGTCAGCGAAACCGCCCCGGAAAGCGTGATGAAGGTTATCGAAAACATCGAGACCACCGGCAATATCTTCGGGGCGGTGAAGCCCACCTTCGGCCAGGAGGGCACGGATGTGCTGGTGTACATCGGCGAGGTGGCTGCCGTCAAGACTCCGGGAATGGCCAAGAACCTGCTGAATCTGCTGAAAAAGGCCGGCGTTTCCGCCAAGGTGCTGGCAAGCGAGCCTGCCTCCGGCGTGATGCTGGGGGATCTGATGGGCTACACTGAGGAGGTGCGTCAGCAGGCCGCCGCCTGCGCCAAGGCTATCAATGAAACCGGCCTACCGGTGGTGGTGCTGGACAGCTATGACGCGGAGATCATGCTCCAGAAGTACCCCGAGTGGGGCTGGGAGATCACCGCCGGTGTCACCACCGCCACCGCGTATGTCGCAAAGCTGCTGGAGGAGAAGAAGCTGGAGGCCAAGCCCGCTCTGGGCATCCTGGGTGCCTGTCACGATGACGACCGACTGGCAAGAACCTTCCACGAATTCGCGCCCCTTCGGGCCATGGCCCAGGCAGCGGGCTACACCCTGACGGAAATGTTCAACCACGAGAAGCTCTCTAAGTCCTGCGGCACGGCGGTGGCCTACAGCTACATGCCGGAGCTTGTGACCCGGATTGCCGGGGGTCGGTGGGAGGATCTGACCCGCACCGAGGCCAAGGCCATGCTGGTGGCCTGTCCGGAGACGCTGCTGTGCTTTGGCCTGTGTGTACCGGAGGGCTATCAGCTGGTGGATCTGTTCGGAGCGCTGCTGTAAACAATATGGAACACATTCTTGTCTGCGTGAAGGCGGTGCCGGTGTCCACCTCGGTTGCGGTGGACGGCCAGCTTCGGCTGAAACGGGAGGGCACCGCTCTGCAATGGAATATTGCCGACGAGTCCGCTCTGGAAGCTGCCCTTCGCCTGACGGACGGGAGTGGAAGGGTAACGGTTCTGACCATGGGACCCGCCAAGCTGGCAGAGTCCCTGTCGGAGCTGCTGGCCCGGGGAGCCAGCCGGGCGGTGCTTATCACCGACCGGCGTATGGCGGGGGCGGATACCCACGCCACCGCCCGGGCACTGGCCGCGGCGGCGGAAAAACTGGGGCCATTTGATGCCGTTTTCTGCGGCTGCAAGGCCATCGACGGGGAAACCGGTCAGGTGCCGGGAGAACTGGCGGCGGCTCTGGGGCTGCCCTGCGTTTCCAATGTGGAGAGCATCCGGGAGCGGGGAGAAAGGCTGGTTCTTTCCCGGCGGCTGGAAGACGGGGTACAGGCGCTGGAAGTCCGGGGGCCGTTGGCGGTCAGCTTTGCCGCCTACAGCTATCCCCTGCGGCTGGCGGGGATCCTGGGGATGCGCCGGGCCAGAAAGACCCCGGTGGAAATTCTCACGGCGGCGGATCTGGGTTTGTCCCCGGAGACGTGCGGTCTGAAAGGCTCTCTGACCAAGGTCACAGCCATGCAGGCCCGATTCCCCGGCCTTCGCCGGGGGCCCAAGGAAACCGACCCGGAAGCGGGCGTCCGGGAGCTTACCCGGATTCTGAGGGAGGCCAGACCATGAGGGAAATGCTGGTGCTGTGTCCTTTTGAAATGGATTCTGGGCTTTTGAGCGAGGCCGCCCGGCTCTCCGGCGGAAATCTCCGGGCACTGGTTCCGGAGGGGAAAGGGGTAACTGCCGGGGAGTTCGGAGCCGCGCATATCCTAACCCTGAACCCGGAAGAAATCCCGGAGGAAGGGGAATTTGCCACTTTTCTGGCGGAAAACATCCGGGCCTGGGGCAGTCGGATTATTCTGGCCCCGGCCACGGTGAGAATGCGCAATCTCATGCCTATGCTGGCCTGGCATCTGAAAGCCGGGCTGACGGCGGACTGCACAGCCCTGAGATTGGAGAACGGCCGGTTGATTCAGACCCGACCTGCCTTCGGCAATTCCCTGATGGCGGACATTCGCTCCCTGAGCGATATCCAGATGGCCACCGTCCGGCCGGGGACCTTCCGGCCGGAAAAAAGACCGGTTGGAAACCCTATTGTGGAAAGGCTGACTTTTGTTCCCTCCAACCGGGTGAGACTGCTGGACTTTACACCCTTTCCGGAAGGGAAGCCTCTGAGTCAGGCGGAGATCATCGTGGCCGGGGGCATGGGTGTCGGTTCCCGGGAGGGCTTTGCCAAGCTGGAAAAGCTGGCAAAAAAGCTGGGGGCCGGGCTGGGCGCTTCCCGGACGGCGGTCAGTGCGGGGCTGGCCCCGCACAGCTGTCAGGTGGGTATGACCGGCGTCACCGTCTGTCCGAAGCTGTATCTGGCCTTCGGCATCAGCGGGGCGGTGCAGCATCTGGCCGGAATGTCCGGCTCCGGAATTGTAGTGGCGGTCAATCGAGATCCCAAGGCCCCGATTTTCGACTATGCCGACTATGGCATCGTGGGAGATTGGAAAGTTATCGCAGATCAATTGTTGGAGGAGGAAAATCTATGAATTTCAAGAAAACCTACGTTCCCGCCAAGGGCTATACTCCCATCTGCAAGATTGGCCAGTGCAGCCTGAAAAAGCTGGAGTTCGGCATCCTCGAGCTGGATGCCGGAGAAAAGCTGCCATATTATACCGAGGATCGGGAGGTGGCCTTCATTATGCTGGAGGGCCACTGCAACGTGTCCTTTGATGGGCAGCGGCAGGAGAACATTGGCAACCGGGCAAATGTTTTTGAGAACCGGAAGGCTGAGAGCTTCTACATGCCCCGGGAGCAGCACCTGGAAATCGAGGCCATCGACCACATCAAGATCGCCGTCTGCGGCACGCCGGTGACGGAGAGAACCGCTCCCCAGGTGCTCCGGGAGGATCATGTGGTGCTGAAGCTGCTGGGCCGGGTGCCCTTCCAGCGGGAGACCAGCTTCATCATCGACGGCAATTCCAACGCCAAGGTGCTGACCATCGGCGAGGCCTATTGCACCGAGGGCAACTGGGCGGGCTTCCCGCCCCACAAGCACGATACGGACAATATGCCCTACGAGTGCGTCGCCGAGGAAATCTACTATTTTCTCTTCGACCCCAAGCAGGGCTTTGCCGTCCAGTGCCTGTACACCGCCGACGGCTCCCTGGATGAAGCCTACCGGGTGAAGAACGACGAGCTGGTGGAGTTCCCCTATGGCTACCACACCACCGTGTCCACCCCGGGCTACCAGACCTATTTCCTGTGGCTGATGGCCGGCGACTATCAGGGCTTCAACCGCAGCAACGACCCTGCGCATGATTGGGTAAAGTAATGGATTAAGGAACGCTCCGGATGACAATTTTATGGCTGTCTCCGGGGCGTTTTTGACAGGAGTGTGGTTAACATGACGGAATATGTTTTGGGTGTGGACATCGGCAGCGGCAGCGTGAAGCTGACACTACTCAGCCGGGAGGGGGTCATTGCTGCCACCGCCGGGTGTGAGTATCCTACCTATTATCCCCAGGTGGGCTGGTGCGAGCAGGAGCCGGAGAACTGGTGCAGGGCCTTCAAATGTGCTTTTGCGGACATTCTGAAAGCGGCGGCCATCCGCCCGGAGCAGATTAGGGCGTTGTCCTTTGACGCGGCCACCCATACGGCGGTGCTGCTGGATGAGAACAGGCAGGTACTCCGCCGGGCCATTCTCTGGACCGATCAGCGCAGCAAGGACGAGGTGCGGGAGCTGAAGGATACCTGCTTGGATACCATTATGGATCAGGCGGTAAACGCCCCCACCACGGTCTGGACCCTGCCCCAGCTCATGTGGCTGCGCAAGCACGAGCCGGAAACCTGGGGAAAAATCCGCTATCTGCTCTTTGCCAAGGACTATCTGCGCTACCGGATGACCGGCACTCTGGAAACGGACACCATCGACGCGGAGGGCTCCATGTTCTACGATACCCGTCGGGAGCGGTGGTCGGAGGAGCTGTGTCAAATCGGCGGCATCCGGAAGGAATGGCTGCCCAGGCTGTGCCGCCCCACGGATGTGGCGGGCATCATGACCGGAGAGCGGGCCAGGGAATTTGGCCTTGCTGAGGGAACCATTGTTCTCGTGGGCACTACGGATACGGTAATGGAGGTCTTCGCCGCTGGCAACGTTGAACCGGGCCACGCCACGGTGAAGCTGGCCACTGCCGGACGGATCTGCGTCGTCACCGACCAACCGCTGGACTCCAAATTTGTTTTCAACTACCGCCATGTGGTGCCGGGCCTCTGGTATCCCGGCACGGCCACTGCCAGCTGCGCCGCCAGCTACCGCTGGTACCGGGACACCATCGGCCGGGAGCCCTTCAGCGAGCTGAATATCCCGGCAGAAAAAATCGCCCCGGGCAGCGACGGACTGATGTTCCACCCATACCTGAACGGGGAGCTGACCCCCTATAACGACCCGGATCTGAAGGGCAGTTACACCGGCATCAGCTCCAGCCACACCACCGCCCATTTCACCCGGGCTACCCTGGAGGGGGTGGCCATGAGCCTGAAGGACTCCTTGGATACCCTGAACAGCTTGGGTGTGGAGATGAAGCGGGTGCGCATCATCGGCGGCGGTGCCAAGGGAATGCTCTGGCGGCAGATCGTGGCGGATGTGCTGGGACTGGAGCTGCAAAAGGTGAAGGTGGATGACTCCTCCTTCGGCACGGCCATGATGACAGCCGTGGGCATCGGCTGGTTTGACAGCTTTGCCCAGGCGGCGGAAAGGTGTGTGCAGATCGACTCCGTGTCGAAGCCCGACCCGGAAAATCATGCCCTCTACACGGAGCTGTTCCGGAAGTACAAGGCGGTGCACGATGCGCTGGCTCCCATCTACCGGGGGTAACTTATGAAAAAATACGACTGTGACGTGTTGGTCTGCGGCGGCGGCTTCGGCGGCATTTCCGCGGCTCTGGCGGCGGCGAGACTGGGAAAGCGGGTCACGCTGTTGGAAAAGCAGTATGTCCTGGGCGGCCTGGGCACCGCAGGACTGATTACTTACTATCTTCCCCTGTGTGACGGCCTGGGTCATCAGGTGTCCTTCGGCCTGGCGGAGGAGCTGCTGCGGCTGTCCATTTCCATGGGGGCGGAGGACGAATACCCTGCCAACTGGCTGGATGGTATCGGCACCCGGACGGAAAAAGATCACCGGTTCCGGGTGCGCTATAACCCCTGGCTCTTCGCCATGCTGGCGGAGCGGGAGCTGCGCCGTGCGGGGGTCACGATTCTCTATGGCTGCCATTGCGCGGACGTGGAAAGGGACAATGACCGGATTTCCGCTGTGACGGTAGAGAGCGTTTCCGGCAGACGGAGACTCTCTGTCCGGTCGGTGGTGGATGCCACGGGAGATGCCTGCGTCGCGCAGCTTGCCGGCGCGCCTACGGCTGTCTACCGCCCCGGGAACATTCTGGCGGCCTGGTACTACGGCCTGGGGGACAAGGGCTATGTTCTCAACACCCTGGGCTGTTCCGACATACCTCCGGAGGAGGACGCGGGAAAGCAGGCAAAGCCACTGACGAGCCGCCGGTTCGGCGGCCTGGAGGCGGCGGAGGTTTCGGAAATGGTGCAGCTGTCCCATGCCGCCATTCTGAGCCACATCCGGAAAAAACGGGAGACCGACCCCCGCTGGATTCCCACCGCCATCCCCGTCATGCCCCAGCTGCGGATGACCCGACGGCTTCGGGGAGCTTATACCCTGGACGAGAGGGAGGCTCACACCTATTTTGCCGATTCCATCGGCATGGTGGCCGACTGGCGCAGACGGGGTCCTATCTTTGAGATACCGTTTTCCACTTTGTATACGAAAGAAATCAAGAATCTGCTTGTGGCAGGCCGGTGCACCTCCGTTACCGACGCCATGTGGGATATTATGCGGGTGATTCCCTGCTGCGCCGTCACCGGCCAGGCCGCCGGAACGGCAGCGGCACTGACGGAAGACTTTTCCACCCTGGATATCCAGCAATTGCAGGATACGCTGCAAAAAAACGGCGTAGTTCTGCATGAGCGGGAACTGAATTTATGATCACCAGAACCAATTTTACAGAAAGGCGAGGAATGACTTATGGCATATCAGCATTGGCCCTATGAGACCCTGCACCGACTGTGCATGGATGCGTTTACCAAATTCGGCTTTACGGAGCGGGAAGCGGACATCATTCAGGATGTGCTGCTTACCGCCGACCTCTATGGCATCGAGTCCCACGGAATGCAGCGGATGGTCCGCTACCACAAGTGCATCGAAAAGGGCATGATTGATGTTCACGCCAAGCCGGAGGTGGTCTTTGAGACTCCGGTTTCCGCGGTCATCGATGCCCATGAGGCCATGGGACAGCTGGTTTCCCACCAGGCTATGGAGATGGCCATTGCCAAGGCCAAGGTTTCCGGCGTGGGCATTGTGTCCGTGCGCAATTCCAATCACTACGGCATTGCGGGCTACTATGCCAAGATGGCCTGCAAGGAGGGGCTCATGGGCTTCTCCTGCACCAACAGCGAGGCCATCATGGTGCCCACCTTTGCCCGGAAGGCCATGCTGGGCTCCAACCCCATTGCCTGCGCCTTCCCGGCCAAGCCCTATGACTTCTTCTTCGATGCCTCCACCACCGTAGTCACCCGGGGCAAGCTGGAGATGTACAACAAGATGGAAAAGCCTCTGCCAGAGGGCTGGGCATTGGACAAGGACGGCCACCCCTCCACCAATGCCCCGGATGTGCTTGCCAATATCGTTGCCAAGAAGGGCGGCGGCATCATGCCTCTGGGCGGCTCCACCGAGCGGCTGGGCAGTCACAAGGGCTACGGCTACGGTATGCTGTGCGAGATTTTCTCCTCCATTTTGTCCATGGGGGCTACCTCCAACTACTGCATGACCGACGGTAAGGGGAAAATCTGCCACGGCTTCGCCGCCATTAACCCGGCCTTCTTCGGCAATCCGACTGCGATTGAGGCTCACTTCTCCGCCTTCTTACAGGAGCTGCGGGATGCACCCAAGGCCGACGGTCAGGCGCACATCTACACCCACGGTGAGAAGGAAGTGGCCGCCGTCCAGCAAATCCTGGAAAACGGCGTACCCGTCAACGACAACACCATGGTCGAGGTGCTGGATCTGTGCAATTATCTGAATCTGGACTTCGGCTCCTACTTTGGCGCCTACCGGCCGCCGGTGAAGGAGGACGTTTTCAAGGGCAATTACTGAGCGGAGAGAACCAGAGTCCAAGGGAAACGCCGCAAACCGTTGTCGGCTGGCAGGGCAAGGGATTTTTCCTGCCCGTGAGCGTTTCCAAAACGGGCAAAGTCTGGGACTGGCCTCTTTTTATCGGAAAACAAAAAAGTCACCGGGAATCGGCATTTGCCGACCCCCGGTGACTTTCTATTCAGGAGTTCCTGATTGGATTATGGCAGATCACTCGATGGTGATCGTGGTATTGGCGGGCAGCTTCTTGGCGTCCTCCTTGGGCACCAGAATGGTCAGCACACCGGACTCGTATTTGGCCTTGATATCCTCAGGCCGCACGTCGCCGACGTAGAAGCTCCGAGAGCAACTGCCGGCATAGCGCTCCTGGCGCAGAACCCGGCCCTTCTTGTCCTCTTCGTCCTTGTCCAGGCCCTTCACGGCCTGGATGGTCAGGTAGCCGTCCTGAACGTCCAGCTGAATTTCGTCCTTCTGGAAGCCGGGCAGATCCACGGCCAGGCGATAAGCCTTGGCGTCGTCCGTCTCCCGGATATCCGTCTTCATCAGGTTCCGGGCGTTCTTACCGAACAGGGGGTTCCGTCCACCAAAGAAATCAGTGCCAAAATCGGTACCAAAGAAATCATCCAACATGTTTTCACCATAAATTGCAGGCAACATAAGTCATTCCTCCATTTGCTTGAGATCCATTCCATTTTGTTTTCAATCTGTTTTACTCACTATACTGGTTGTTTCTCATGCTCCTTTCCTTTTTCTGATTGGCACTATACCAGTTTTTTCTTGATTCGGAAAGGGACTGGGAGTATAATAAAACAAAAAGACCTTGTGCGCACAGCACAAGGAAAAGGAGAATGCGCCATGGAAACTGTGGATGCCCTGCTGACGTCCTTTTTTGCCCGGGACGACCTGGATGCCCTGACCGCCCAGGCCGGGGCCATGCTGGGCTGCCCGATTCTCATTCTGGATGATACCTTTCATGTTTTTTCCAGCTACTGCCCTCTGGACTTTACGGATGCCCTTTTTCGCAAGACCCTTCTGCGTGGGGAACTGACCTTTGAGGTCAGCGCCGCCATCAGCCAGAGCCAGACCTTGGCTGGGGGAACGGCGGATTTTGTCAGGCCGGAGGGCAGCCCCTTCCGGCGGCGGATTGCGCCTTTGGTCAGCACCGGCGTTCGGCTGGGCTACCTGGTCTGCCCGGATACCGACGGGCACCTTGCCAGACTCCCGGAGGAAACCTGGCAGGCGGTAGAGCGAATCTTAGCCAAGCAGCTGTTCATCGAGACCAGCCGCCAGGACAAGCCCTTCGAAACCGCCGAGGATATCCTGATGCACCTGCTGGACGGAGGCTTCCCCAACGCCGCCTATTTCCGGCTCCAGACCGCCGGAACCTACCTTGCCGATTTCTACCCGGCGGGCTTCGCCCTCATTGATCTGACGGGCTATCATAGTTTGTATCCCGGCCGGGAGCAGCTGAAGGAGGCGGTGCTCTCCCAATTTCCTCAGTCTCACCCCTTCCTTTATCGGGGGGACGTGTTCCTGTTTCTTGCCGGAAAAGAGGACTTTTCGGAATTGGCGGCAGAATTCCGTCTGAAAATTGCGGTATCTGAGGGACTGAGCGACCTTTACGACCTGCCCGCCCACTACCGCACCGCCCGGGAGGCTTTGGCGCTGATGGGGGATGAGCGGTATCACGGCGAAAGCGTGTGCACCGTGGACAGGCTCCGGGTGCCGCTGCTTCTGAAAAATCTGGAAGGCAGGGAGGATCTGATTTCCCGGCCACTGGAGGCTCTGGCCGACCACGACCGGGAAAAGGGCACGGGCTACTGCGAGACCCTGTACTGGTACCTGGCCTGCGGCCGCTCCCTGAAAAAGACCTGCGAAATGCTGTTTACCCACCGGAACACGGTGCTCTACCGGATTCGCCGGATGCAGGGGGACTTCGGTCTGCCCCTGGACGACCCGGCCTGCCACGCCGAGCTGCTGCTGGGGGTGTCGGTGCTGCTGTTCCGGGACAGAGGGCCGGACTTCTTCCTGAGGTAGGCACTGGACATTTCCCGGGAAATGGAGTGTACTGCCCCCAAAACAGACACAGAAAGGAAGATACCCATGAGGGCCTTGCCGCTCCCTATGGGAGAGGTGCCCCCGGAAGGGAGCGGAGGGAGCCACGTCGGCCCGACGGGCCTCCTCGCAAGGACATACTTTCCTCTTGGCGCATGATTGCACGGCACCATACAAAGCCTTCCCCTGAGAGGGGAAGGTGGCCCGAAGGGCCGGATGAGGTCGCTTCCCAGCCTTCCCCTGATTCACAGGGGAAGGCGTTTTTCGTTCTTCAGGGAAATTCTTCGCAGCTCCCGATGTCGGTTTTTCAGAATCTGTACAATCTGACAAAAAAGTCCTTGCAATTTCCAGGATTTACTGGTATAATATATGTAACTGGTATGTAAGCCAAAAACCGGACGTCCGGAAACAACCAACCTGAGGAAGGAAAGGTGACCTTATGAAAAAACTGCTTGCCCTGCTGCTGGCTCTGGTGCTGACGAGCCAGCTGGTGACCCCGGTTCTGGCGGAGACCCTGCCGGAGGACACCGCGGCTTCCACGGTAGAACTGGAGGAGCCCACCCAAATGCCCGTGACGGAACCGCCCGTCCCGGCTACGTTGGCTCCCACGGAACCGGCCACCGAGACCCCGACCACGGCGGCTACGGAAACCCCGGAAACCACCCTGTCCACGGAACCCCCGGCGGCCACGGAAGTGCCGGAGGTGACGGATCCCACGGAGGAAACGGAAGCCACGGAATCCACGGAGGCTACCGATGCCACCGATCCTACCGATCCTACCGACCCCACCGAGGAGACCACCGAAACTGACCTGGCATTGCTGGCGGAGGAGGATATTCTCGCCCAAGGAACCTGCGGCGCGGAGGCAGACGGCTCCAACGTCACCTGGGTACTTACCACCGACGGCACCCTGATCCTCTCCGGTACCGGAGCCGTAGCAGCATATGAAAACAGGAAAGACACACCTTGGAGGGATTATAACTATCAGATCCTGCAGCTGGAGGTTCAGAAGGGGATCACAAGTGTTAGCGGACTTTGTTCCTGCTATAAACTCCGGGAGGTGTCCCTTCCGGAGGGGCTGATAAGCCTTGGCAAACTTACCTTCATGGATTGCTGGGAGCTCCAGGAGATCAGGCTCCCCAAGTCTCTGAAAACGCTGGGAGAGGGTACATTTGCCTCCTGCTTCGCCTTGACGGAAATCGAGCTTCCCGAGGGTCTGAAGACGGTAGGGGAAGGGTTTCTGTATCACTGCATTTCTCTTACCAGCGTGGTCATTCCCGCCAGTGTAACCGAGATGGGCGACAGACCGTTCTCGGGCGATTGGGCTCTGAAGACGGTAGAGATCAAGGGGAATGTGCCCCGTCTGAGTAACTACTCTTTTCATGAGTGTGATGCTTTGCAGGAGGTCCTGATCACAGGCAGCGTGGGGACCATTGGCGATGATGCTTTCAAGGAGTTGGATTCGTTGGAGCGCGTCCAGATTGCCAGTGGCCTGAAAACCATCGGCAAGAGGGCCTTCTGGCTCTGCGATAATCTGACTACGGTCAGCCTCCCGGATGGCGTTACGTCCATCGGCGAGGAAGCCTTCAAGGAATGCAGCAGCCTTACCACGATCAACCTGCCGAATAGCATTACGACCATCGGCGCGAACGCCTTCAATGGCACAAAGCTGACCGGCCCGCTGAACATTCCCAGCAGCCTGGTGAGCTTGGGCGACAATGCCTTCCATGGCTGCAGCGGTCTTACGGGCACTCTGGTGTTCCCGGCGGCCATGGAAAACATCAGCACGAACGTCTTTGCCGGATGCTCCGGCATCGAGGAGATCATTCTGCCGAGGGGCGTGTTGACCATCGGTGCTGGCGCGTTCAACAACTGCTCCGGGGTTCAGCGGCTGTGGCTTACCAACTCCATCCAGTCCATCGGCGCGAATGCTTTTAACGGCATGAAGAGCCTGAAGAAGGTTTATTTCTCCGGTACCATCTCGGAATGGGAGACAGGCATTCAATGGGCGGATAAGGGTTACCAAATGGGGGTAGCGATAACGACGAACGAGGAGATAGCCTCCGGCTCCTGCGGCGAGGCTCTGACCTGGAGCCTGAACTCCGCCGGCGACCTGACCGTCTCCGGCACCGGGGACATGGCGGACTTTGCCGCCGCCGGCGCGCCCTGGGCGCAGTCCCGGGATCAGGTCAAGCTGGTGATCGTGGGGCGGGGCGTGACCTCCATCGGCAGTTCTGCCTTCCAGGACTGCAAGAATCTGGAGACCGTGAGCCTGCCCGGTTCCCTGACCGCCCTGGGCGAGGCCGCCTTCCTGCGCTGCGGAGAGCTCACCAATGTGAAGCTGCCCGCTTCTCTGAAAAGCGTGGGCGAGGACTGCTTCACCGGCTGTGAAAAGCTGGAGCTGCTGAACCTGACCGGCGTTCCCGATGAAATCATGGAGCTGCGCACCTCCCTGGAGGGCACCGTCACCCTGCCCGCGGGCGTGAAAAATGCCCGGCTGCGCTGGGCACTGGAAACCGCGGCGGGAGAAATTCCCTGCTCGGAAATTGCAGAAGTTTGCGGCCAGGAGGGCGGCTACTATCTGAAAATGAAGAGCTCCGGCAAGGTGCTGCTAACGTGCCGCGACGCCATGACCGGCGCTCAGGGCAGCAAAACGGTCACCTTTACCGAGGGGCTCATGATTCTGCCCCAGGGCGTGGACACCCTCATCAGCGGCGAAAAGCTGACCCTGTCCGCCGTGGCCATGCCCGGAGCCAAGAAAATCACCGCCAGGTGGTTCCTGGTAAGCGGTCAGGAGTACGCGACTGTGACCGACGAGGGCGTTCTGACCGCCGGAATCGTGGAAGAACCGACGACGATTCAGGTCACGGCTGTTCTCACCGGCAGCACGGTCAGGATGACCAAGCAATTTACGATCCTGCCCCAGGTCAGCCAGGTGACCATCCAGTATCGGGGAAATCCGGCTCCCGCCGAGCAGGATGTTTCCGCCGAGGACGGGGACACCCTGCGCTTCAAGGCTTCGACCCTGCCCGCCGAGGCCGTCAGCCCGGTGCAGTGGCGCAGCAGCGACGAGAAGGTGGCGGTGGTGGACGGCGGCCTTGTGACCCTGGTAGGCTCCGGCAGGGCGGTGATTACCGCCCAGGCCATGGACGGCGGCAAGAAGGAAGCTTCCGTTACCCTGAACGTGACCTATCAGGATCGGACGCCCAGACTGGTTTCCTCCACGGTGAGCCTGAACGGCGCGTCCACCCAGGGCGCGGAGCTGGAGTTGGCGGAAAACTACGGCAACCTGATTCGTAAGGTTTCTCTGAATGACGACCGGTTTACCGCCGGCTACGAAAACGGCATTCTGACCATTGCCCCGGCTCAGTTTGTGAGCAAAGGCACCTACCCCGTAACCCTGACGGTGGAATGCGGAAACCGCAAGAGCTATGACTACGATTTGACCGTGAAGGTCACGGTGGCCCTGCCCAAGCTTACCGTGAAGCAGGACGGGAAGGTTAATCTGTTCTATAAAGACTGCTCGGCTATGCTGGTGATCTCCGGCGGTGAGATAGAGAGCGTGGAACCGCGGCTCAATGAGGATTTTAATCTGTTCTGGAGTGAAGGAAATCGCTGCCTGATTGACTACTCGACAGCCGGTATGACAGCCGATAAGCCTAACACGAAAGCAACTCTGAGCGTTACATTCGCGGGCTATAACACCCCTGTGACCAAGACCATCAACATCGCCACGGAAAATAAAGCTCCCAAGCTGACTCTGAATCCCACGGCCTCCGTCGTGAATACAAACTGGGGTGGCACCGCCCTGTACGCGCGTGCGCAGCTGCCCGAGGATTATGATTATACCAGCTCGGTGAAAATCACCTGGGATGAAAATCCGAATGTGGAAAAGGTGGAACTGAGCAAGAATACCGTGACGATTGCGCTGAAAGAGGGCGCGAAGAGCACCACCGTCAATCTCCACATTCAGGATGTTTCCTGGAGAAGGCCGGTAAAGCTGACCCACAAGATCACCGTCACCAGCAAGGCTCCTGCCATAAAGCTCAGCACTACCACGCTGAGGCTGAACCGGGTATTCCCCTGGATGCAGGCTGCGGCAAGCGTCACCCTGAACCAGGGAAATCTGAATGTGTCCGGCATACGCTTTGAATCGGTTCCGGAAAAACTGCTCGTGCGCTACGAGGGAACCCGGATTTTTGCCCAGTCCAAGGATGGACAGACGATGCCCGCGAAGGGTAAGTATACCATTGCTTACTATGCGCAGATAGAAACAGGCAGCGATGATGCGTATGAAATTCCCGGCAAGCTGACCGTCCAGGTGGAAGAGAAGATTCCTACCGTTAAGCTTTCTTCTTCCACCGTGAAGCTGAATAAATCCCTGGCGGGGAAGGAAATCGCTACCGTTAAGGTGAGTGTCAGTAATCCGGAGCATTACCACTTGCAGTATTTTGCCAGTTTGCCGGAGGGCGTAACCTACGAGCAGACCACGGGAGAGCTGCGTATTATCCTGACGGAGAACACCATGAATGGCGGAACCTTCCAGCTGAATGGCCTGAAGCTATGGATGAACGGCCTCTGTCCCAGTGCGGAGCTGGATATGCCCCTGACCCTGAAAATCCAGACCTACGACAAGGAACCCTCCTTCAGGCTCAGCGCCAAGGGCAAGCTGGATGTGCTGAATCCTGCCAGCGAGATCGTCTATACCCCCAAGCTGACGAATTGCCTGGGCGCTCCTACGGCGGTAGAGCTGGCCGGCGACAATGCGGGTCTGTTCAACGTAAGGCTGGATTCCGAGGGCAAGATTCATCTGACCCTGGCCAAGTCCGGCGAGCATTACTCCACCAAGACTGCCTACAAGGTGACTCCGGTTCTGACGGCCTGCGGTCAGAAGATCACCGGCGCTGCCCTGAGCGTCAAGGTCACCCAGAGTGCCTTCAAGCTGGCAAAGCTGCCCAACCGGACTGTGTTCACCACCCAGACCACAGCCCTGATGCAGCAGCTTGTGGTCGCCAGTCCCGCCGGGGCGAAAATGGGAGACGTTACGTTGAACGCCAAGACCACCGCCGCCCTTCGGGAGGCAGTGGAGACGGCCGGCGGCATCGGGTTTGACTCCCAATCCGGGATGATTACCGTTCCTTCCGGGGCCTTCACCAATCTGAAGCCCGGCAGGTACACCCTGATTCTGGACGTGACCCCGGCCAACACGGTTCCGGGCATCAAGCCCACCCAGGCAAAGCTCACCCTGACCGTGCGGAAATAATCCCAAAGGGGCGAATAAAGGGGCGGCGGAATTTTCCGCCGCCCCAAAGCCTTCCCCTCCCAGGGGAAGGTGGCTCGGAGAGCCGGATGAGGTTGTCATTATTTTTGATACAATTTCCTGATTAAAATCTTAATTTTAATCAGGAAGGCATCGCCTGACGGCGCTGCCAGTTTTGTGATTTATAAGGAAAGAAATCACAAAACAAGTCTCATATGAACTCCATGCCCTTCAGGCAATTAAAATCTTTTTTAAAGATTTTAATTGGAGTTCAGTATGAACGGCGATTTTATAAATTCCAGTTTGCCAGAAATGGCCATGTGCAGCGAGCAATCTCAACAGAAAGACTCGCACGGCTGGATACTATAGTATCCTTGACCGGTGCGAGTCTCTGCACTTATGCGATTGAACCAACCTGTACCGAATGATATGGGTGACTTGAAAAAGGGGTGGCTACACGATGATGGTGAAGTCAAAGAGGTTTCAATTGCGGGTTCTACAAAGTTTTCTACAAATGATATATTTGACAGCGACGCGGAAATCGTCATATTCTATCACTCATTTCCATCGGAGTAAGCGGAAAACCTGACACCATAACAATCCAAAAGCGTCAGTGATGGCTTTATCTTTGAACAAAAGTGTGAACCGGCAGCATCCAATTCCCGGATACTGCCGGCTGCTTCTTTCGAGGGGAGGAAATCGGACGAGCAACGGCGAATACAGTAGCCATGGAGGTGACGCATATGCTATCGGCTGTGTGGCTGATGCTCAGCACCCTGCTGTATTCTCTGGAGCTGAGCACCGGCAGCTTTCCGAAGCCCCTTTCCGAGGCGGAGGAGCAGCACTATCTGGCCCTAGCCCAACAGGGAGACCTGGAGGCCAGAAATGTCCTCATCGAGCGGAATCTGCGCCTTGTGGCGCACATTATGAAGAAATACTACGCCCAGACGGCCCAGCAGGAGGACTTGATTTCCATCGGCACCATCGGGCTCATCAAGGGAATCACCACCTTTGACCCGGCCAAGGGCGCCCGCCTGGCTACCTATGCTGCCAGATGCGTAGAAAATGCAATACTATCGCAGTGGAACAAACGGAAGTTGAGGTGGAAAACCATGAACCTTTTGGGGCAAAATGGTCTATGTTCTGCCGCCTGAAAGTCCGCAGCTATGTATTGGCTGCGAATGTTGCAGGTACGTTAAAAGTTGCGCCGCTTCAAATTCTCAAGTTTCCGGTCGTCCTTCCACATAAGTTTTTGGATGCCGAGAAGTTCAATCTGCGGTTTTCGGACGCATCCGAGATCACGGAAATTGCGGACAAGCTGCGGTGGTATCGTTATCAAAAAGGACTTCGTCAGCGTGACGCGGCAGACTATGCGGGCATCGACCGCAGTACCTACATCCATTACGAAGAGGCAGGGCGGGACTTTTATCCGAAGGAGCATATGGAGAAGCTGGCGGAGCTGTTTGAAGTGCCGCTGGAGGATTTGCTGGATGACTATAACCTGTTTCTGCTGCGAGGTCAGGGAGCGCAGATCAAAGCCATACGCCAGAGGCTCGGCTTGACGCAGAAGGCATATGCAGCGCAGCTTGGCGTCCCGCTGCAAAAGTTCAAGCGATGGGAACAGGGTAACGTGCAGATTTTCAAATCCACATGGGAGAAGTATTTCAAGCAGACATAACCATAGCAG
>OLPV01000457.1_pt1 | contig 35689 bp, 39 predicted proteins | sample 1671961 | NCBI WGS metagenome assembly OLPV01 (sample SAMEA3136630, study PRJEB25190) | human gut metagenome | biome: human gut; feature: human-associated habitat; material: faeces | place: Austria | collected 2013 | reverse complement strand
ACTCAAATTCCAGTCCTTTTTTAGTTTGAGAGGGTGGTTTTGTCCCAGCCTCTTTTATATTTTCTTCCTCTGCCTTAGCTAAATTATACCAAAGCAAAAGCATAGCATTTTCCTCTCAATCATATTATAATAAAAGTGACCAATAAAATTGCTTAATACCATTATGTGAGGAGGTTCTGCCATGCGTACTTTTCTGATACTGGCCTTTTGGTACTGGTTCTATAATCAGCTCTTCTTCCTGCTGGCTGCCATGGGCTTTTTTATAATACATTTTCTTGTTGCTGTCATCGGCTTCGGCGGTATGGATACCCTTGCCAGCGGCATTCTGCTAATACTTTATGCATTAATCCTCTACAAGCTCTTCGGGCGCTTTCTCTGGCGCAGCAGGCTGCAGCAATATAATCCCGGCAACACACAGCTGCTTTGCGCCTCACTGTTGCCGCTGATTTTAGGCAGCGTTGTTCTCACTGCCAGCTTTGCCATAGCAGACGGCAAAATCTATAACACCATGACCGCTATGCCTGTGCTTGCGGCGATCAACCTCAGCCTGTCCTATCTGCCGCTCGCCAAAAGCGTCTGGACTATGCTTATTTTAGGCAGCATCTTCAACATCTTCACCATCACCTGCTTCTGGCGCTACTGCCGCAAGTATCTGCAGCAGGAAATTCCCTGGCTGAAGCTATTCATAATTATAGCTATTTGTTTGGCGGTCTGCACTATCATTATTTACAGCATAACAATTATGTATCTGCCTGATGACAAAGTAGGAGGATGAGATAGTCAAAATTTTATCATCATTAATCCAAACATCTTATGAATTTTTTGCAAATATACCTCTAACTATATTTTCTATGATATAATAAGTCTAACATACAAATTTAATACTGTTGTCGTTCTCTTAGGAGTATTGTAGTACCAACTGCAATACTCCTTTTTTAATAGCATCATCAATACGCATTGTTTTTATACGTGTTAAATGATACAATTATGAAAGGAGCAATATCATGAAATTTAAAGAACTGGAAAAGCTACTAAAAAAAGCCGGTTGGACATTATATTCGACCAGAGGCTCCCACTTTTATTACGTACATCCACGCCAGCCTAATAAAGTAACTGTTCCTAACCATAAGGGAGATATTCCCATAGGCACAGTTAAAGCTATTTTCAAACAAGCCGGTTTAGATTTTCAGAAAGGGTGATTTTATGTTATCAATGTATCCTGCGTGCTTTTATAAAGAAAAAGACGGACGATACACCGTAATTTTTCCAGACCTTAACCATCTGGCAACCTGTGGTACGGATTTACAAGATGCTATGAAAATGGCAACAGACTGCCTTGCAGGCTTTCTTTACGAAGCAAAGCTCAGCAATGAAGCTGTTCCGGAACCATCTGAATTAAACACTATTGACGTTAACGAAGAATATAACGATTACGCAGAAGCCTTTGTTAATATAGTAAGTGTTGATGTAGAAGCATATGCCAAAGAGCACTTTACCAAAGCAGTCAAAAAAACTCTCACCATCCCTAAATGGTTAAATGATGCGGCGATTGCCAAAAAGCTGAACTTCTCCAAAATTTTACAGGATGCTCTCAAGCACGAGCTCAATATCGGATAAAACAAAAATCACAACCGGTTACACATATAGCCGATTGTGATTTTTTATTATAGCTTCAATATTTACTTACCGGCAATCTTACCATAGCATTCCGGTCTGCGGTCACGGAACAGTCCCCAGCTCAGTCTGTCCTCAGACAAGGCTGCCAAATCATACTCCGCATAAAGAATTTCTTCCTGATCACGCGATGCATCCTGCACAAGCGCACCGGTACCGTCGGTCATGAAGGAAGAGCCGTAGAACAGCAAGGAGGACTGTTGGCCTGCATTGCCTTCGCAGGGCTCCACAGTTTCCAGACCAATGCGGTTTGCTGCTACCACAGGCATCAGGTTAGCTGCACTATGACCTTGCATAACACGGCGCCAATGCGGCATGCTGTCACAGTCTAAGATAGGCTCGGAGCCAATCGCCGTAGGATAGAACAAAAGCTCTGCTCCGTTCAGCGCCAGGCAGCGTGCTGTCTCAGGGAACCACTGATCCCAGCAGATACCGATACCGACACGGCCATACTTGGTATTGAAAACCGTAAAACCGCTGTTACCCGGTTTAAAGTAAAATTTTTCCTGATAAAAATGATCGTCAGGAATATGTGTTTTGCGATAAACGCCTAAAATCTCACCGTCGGCATCAATGCAGGCGATGGAATTGTATAATTCATTGACATCACGCTCAAAAAAACTGATAGGCAGAACGATATTCAGCTCCTTCGCTAAACGCTTGCCCATCTGCACCGCAGGATTTTCTTCCGTAGGCAGTGCATACTGATAGAAATCATAGCGACGCTGCTGGCAGAAATACGGACGCTCCCACAGCTCCGGCAACAGAACAATCTGCGCGCCGTTCGCTGCAGCTTCACGCACCAGTGCTTCAGCGTGCTGTAAATTTTCTTCTACGGTCGGCGCACAGCGCATCTGCACTGCTGCCACCTTTACCTTGCTCATAAGCACACTCCCTTCGGAATTTGCTGTGTAATGCAGTGAATATTGCCGCCACCGGTCAAAATTGCCCGCGCCGGTATCTGCACTACCTTACGCTCAGGACAGAGCTTGGCAAGAATTTCCGCAGCCAGCGCATCGCTTGCCGCATTCTCCCCGCCAAAGGCAGGCACTACAACACTGTCATTACTGAAATAAAAGTTTACATACGAAGCCGCCAGACGTTCACCGGCCTCGCGCATATCCTCTCCTTCAACAAAGTCGAAGCCTGCTACCTCGTCCTCGGTGATGCACACAGGCACCGCAGGCACAGGCAGCTTATGCACGATGATTTTACGTCCCTTGGCATCCGTCAGCTGCTCCAAAGCATCCAGGCTAGCCTTGCTCAAAGCATACTGCGGATCAGCTTCATTATCTGTCCACGCCAGCACCACCTCACCGGGGCGGATAAAGGCACAGACATTATCTACATGCTCGTTTGTTTCATCGTTATAAATACCGCGCGGAATCCACAAAACCTTTTCCACGCCCAGGTAAGTCTTAAGCTTTTGCTCAATCTGCTCTTTGGAAAGGTCGGGATTACGCCCGGCGCTCAGCAGGCAGGCCTCCGTCACCAATGCCGTACCATCGCCGTCGCAGTGAATAGAACCGCCTTCCAGCACAAAGGGAACAGCATCATACAGCGCAGCACCATAATGCTCGGCAAACTTTTCCGCAAAAGCATCGTCCTGCTCATAATCGGGATACAGGCCGTCTACCTCGCCACCCCAGGCGTTAAAGCGCCAGTTTACACCGCGCAGCTCGCGTCCCTGCGCGCCGTCACGCACAACAAACGTCGGACCGATGTCACGCGCCCAGCTGTCATCTGTTTCCATAGCTAGCAGCTCAACGTTAGCGACACCTGCAAGATATTCCTGCGCTACGGCAAAGTGCTTAGCACCGCAGATAACATAAACCTTTTCGCTCGCCGCAATCGCCTTAATCACAGCCGTAAACGCTTCGCAGGCCGCCACTGCGCCAAAGCTCCAGGAGCCCGGACGCTGCGGCCAAACGATAATGCAGCCGTCATGCGGTTCGTATTCGCCAGGCATGTGAAAGCCGTCGGCAGCGGGAGTAAAGTTTTTCTCTAACATCATGACAAACGTCCTTTAAAATCTTCATAACCGAAACGGCGTACAAGCTCCGTAGTACCATCCTTGTGCAACAGCACAATATCAGGCAGCGGAATGCCGTTAAAGGTATTATTTTTAACCATGGAATAAATCGCCATATCCTCAAAAATCAGCTTATCGCCAACCTTGATTTCCTTGTCAAAGCTGTAATCGCCAATCACGTCACCGGCCAGACAAGTCATAGAGGACAAACGGTATTTATATTGCTTTTCGTCAGCCTCATAGCCGCCGCGCAGAGGCGGACGGTAAGGCATCTCCAGCACGTCAGGCATATGGCAGGCAGCCGAGGCATCAAGGATAAGAATATCCAGACCGTTATGCACAATATCCAACACCTCTGTTACGAGATAGCCGGCATTAAGCGCCACAGCCTCACCGGGCTCCAGATATACCTCAACATGATAGGTAGCACGAATATATTTCACCAAATCAATCAGCGCTTCCACATCATAATCACTGTGCGTAATATGATGCCCGCCGCCCAGATTCAGCCATTTAAGCTGCTTAAAGTACTTGCTGAACTTCGCTTCGAACGCCTTCCATGTCGTCAGCAGGTCATCAGAGTTCTGCTCACACAGCGTATGGAAATGCAGGCCCTCGATTTCCGGCGGTAAAACCTGCGGGAAGTTAGCCAGTGTTACACCCAAACGTGAGCCATAGGCACAGGGATCATAAATTGCATGCTCACCCTCCTGCGTCGAGCATTCCGGGTTCACGCGGATACCAACGCTCACACCGGCCTGAGCGCAAACAGCCTTATGCTTTTCAAACTGCGCAAAGCTGTTGAAAATAATATGGTCGCAGATTTGCACCAGCTCCTGCATATCCTGCTCCTTAAAAGCAGGTGCAAAAACATGGTTCTCCTTGCCCATCTCCTCATGACCGAGGCGCGCTTCATAAATGCCGCTTGCCGTCGTGCCTGCCAGATATTCACCCATCAGCGGATAGAGGCGGAACATAGAAAAGCATTTCTGTGCCAACAGAATATGCGCACCGCTTGCACGCTGCACATGCTGCAAAAGGCGCAGATTATTCAGCAGCTTAGCCTCATCAACCACATAGCAGGGAGTCGGCAGCGCCTTCAGCGCCGCCTCCTCACGCTCTGCGCGCAAATTCTTCTGCAAATCAGCCAGACGGGAAGCACCCTCAGCCTTGTCGACAACATATGCCGGCATTACAGTTTTCTTGGCGTCCGTCATCTTATTCTACCGTAGCCGGGTTTTCGTCAACAACCCAAGGCAGGCCGAACTTATTCAGCATATCCATGTACGGATCCGGATCGAATTCTTCCACATTGAATACGCCTTTGCCCTGCCATTGCTTAGTAATAACCAGAGCAGTACCGATCATTGCAGGAACGCCGGTGGTGTAGCTGATAGCCTGAGAGCCGACCTCTTTGTAGCATTCCTGATGGTCGCAGACATTATAAATATAAATGGTCTTTTTCTTGCCATCTTTGGTACCGGTGAAGATACAGCCGATGTTGGTTTTGCCTACGGTGCGAGGACCGAGGGAAGCAGGATCCGGCAGCAGTGCTTTGAGGAACTGAATAGGCACGATCTCCTTGCCTTCATAGTTAATCGGCTTGGTGGACAGCATGCCAACGTTCTCCAGGCACTTCATATGTGTCAGATAGCTTTGACCGAAGGTCATAAAGAAGCGGATGCGTTTTACGCCGGGAATATTCTTCGCCAGAGATTCAATTTCCTCATGGTGCAGCAGATACATATCCTTCATGCCAACCTCAGGGAAATCATACTCGCGTTTAATAGCCATCGCCGGGATTTCTACCCAATGACCGTTTTCCCAATAAGAACCGGGAGCAGAAACCTCACGCAGGTTAATTTCCGGGTTGAAGTTGGTAGCGAACGGATAACCGTGGTCGCCGCCGTTGCAGTCCAGAATATCAATAGTTTCGATTTCGTCAAAATAATGCTTCAGTGCATAAGCAGAGAAAACACTGGTAACACCGGGGTCAAAGCCGGTGCCGAGCAGAGCCATGATGCCGGCCTGCTCAAATTTTTCTTTATAAGCCCATTGCCAGGAATAATCGAAGTAAGCAGAGAAGCCCTCTTCCTTGCAGCGCTTGTCATAAACTGCACGCCATGCGGGATCGTCAATGTTTTCCGGCTCATAGTTAGCGGTATCGATGTAATCAACCTTGCATTCCAGGCAGGCATCCATAATAGTCAGGTCCTGATAAGGCAGAGCAACATTCAGCACTGCGTCTGGCTGGTAAACCTTAATCAGCTGTACAAGCTGTTCCTTGCTGTCAGCGTCAACCTGTGCTGTAGTAATCACAGTAGAGGTCGTGGGCTGCAGCTTTTCTTTAACTGCGTCACATTTGGACTTCGTACGGCTGGCAATACACAGCTCGGTGAAAACATCACTGTTTTGGCAGCATTTTGCGATAGCTACGCCGGCAACACCGCCGCAGCCGATTACTAATAATTTACTCATAATTCAAATCATCTCCTGTTCATAAATTAAATAAATTATCTTTCTTCTTCCTCAAGCATATCTTCAACATACTTCGGCAGCATAAACGCTCCCTTATGCAGATGCTCGGAATAATACCAGGTCTTGATGCCGCGCTCCAGCCACTTCTTGGCATCAAAATCCTTCAGCGGATGATACTTCTTGGAAGCGAAGCCGAACAGCCAGTAACCGGAAGGACAGGTCGGAATGTGCGCCTGATATACACGGCTGATGGGAAAGCTGTGGCTGGCCTTGCGGTGCATGGCGCGGCAGGTTTCCTCATCCTCATCGTAGAAGGGACTGCCATGCTGATAAACCATGATGCCGTCCTCCTTGAGTGCACGGAAGCAGTTACCGTAGAATTCCTTGGTAAACAGGCCCGCTGCATGACCTAAGGGATCGATAGCATCGCTGATAATCAAATCGTATTCATCAACCTTGGTACGCAAAAAGCGCAGGCCGTTAGCGTTGAATACAGTTACACGCGGGTCGTCAAGACCACAGGCGTTATCGGGAAAATAGTCGCGGCAGACATCGATAAAAACATGGTCCGTTTCTACTACGTCGATTTCCTCTATTTCATCATAATGCGTCAGCTCGCGCGCTACACCGCCGTCGCCGCCGCCGATTACCAGTACCTTGCGCACATGCGGATGCACTGCCATAGGCACATGGACAATCATTTCGTCATAAACAAATTCGTCCTTTTCCGAAAAGACTATGGTACCGTCACAGCTGATAAAGCGACCGAATTCCTTGGATTCAAAAACGTCTATTCTTTGGAAATCCGTATCCGCACCGAAAAGCTGCTTTTCGATTTTGATATCCAGCTTCACATCTTCTGTATGATAGTCAGAAAACCATAGCTCCATTTAATCACGTCCTTTATACTAATACATTGATATTATTAACATCCGGATCCTCAGGTCCCTGCATGGAGCAACCCTTTTCCTTGGCATAAATAATATAATCGATAATATCCTTGGTGATAACCTCACCCGGCGCCAGAATAGGAATTCCCGGCGGGTAGCACATTACAAATTCACTGCAGATGCGTCCCGCAGTTTCGCGTATAGGCAAAGATTCGTCCTTGGCATAAAAAGCCTTCTGCGGCGAAACAACAACCTTAGGTGCGATATATTCGGTATTGAGCATTTGCGACGGATCCTTGGAATACAGGCGCTTGATATCTGCCAAAGCACCCACAAGACGTTCAATATCCTGAATACGGTCACCGATAGAAATATAAGCAAGAATGTTGGCTATATCACCAAACTCAATCTGGATATCATATTCATCGCGCAACAGGTCATAAACCTCGATGCCTGCAAGACCGATATCACGCGTATAGACCGAAAGCTTGGTAACATCAAAATCATAAATACTGCTGCCGTTTTTCAGCTCGCGTCCATAAGCATAGAAGCCGCCGATAGAATTAATTTCCTCACGGGCATATTCCGCCATCTCCTGCACCTTGCCGAAGGATGCCTCACCGCGCATATACAGGTTACGGCGTGAAATATCCAGGCTGGAAAGCAGAAGATAAGAAGCACTGGTAGTCTGCGTCAGATTGATAATCTGGCTTACATACTCCCAGTTGACATTAGGCCCTGTCAGCAAAAGGCTACTCTGCGTCAGACTGCCACCTGATTTATGCATAGAAACAGATGCCATGTCAGCACCGGCCGCCATCGCATTAACAGGCATATTTTTTCCGAAATAAAAATGTGTACCGTGCGCCTCGTCTACCAGGCAGAGCATGTTATGCTCATGCGCCAGCTTGACGATAGAACGCAAATCCGAACAGATACCATAATAAGTAGGATTGTTTACGAGCACCGCCGTAGCATCGGGATTTGCCTTAATTGCCTTAGCTACCTCGCCGATCTCCATCCCCAGAGAAATTCCCAGCTTACTGTCAACCTGCGGATTGATATAAACCGGAATCGCGCCATTAAGTACGAGCGCGTTAATCACACTTTTGTGTACATTGCGCGGCAGGATAATTTTATCGCCTGCCTTACAGGAGGACAAGACCATGCTTTGCACGGACGAGGTCGTACCTCCTACCATAAAGAATGCGTGTGCCGCACCGAAAGCCTCTGCTGCCAGCTCCTCTGCGTCGCGGATTACCGAAACAGGATGGCAGAGATTATCAAGAGGCTTCATGGAATTGACATCCAGGTTTACGCATTTTTCTCCCAGCAGCTCGCGAAGCTCCGGGTTGCCACGACCGCGCTTATGACCTGGTACATCAAATGGCACAACGCGTTTTTTACGAAAACGCTCCAGTGCCTCGTACACCGGAGCAGAAGTTTGTGATAAATTTCCCATTTTCTTCTCCAAAGCATAAAAAATAAAAGGACAGATGATATTTTCTTCTGTCCCTTTATCGTAACATTTTTAACCTGTTTCAGCAAGAGTTTTAAGAGTAACTAAGCAAAATCTTAGCCATTTTAGTTTATTTTATCGTTAGCGATTTTGACAAAGTTTTTCATAGACGCACTAAAAGCTACTATCACACAAAAAGCATAAAAAAATCGGCATGAATTTACAGAGATAAGAAATAACAAACTATTTATCTGCCCTATAATGAACAGCCAGTTGATCAGGATACTCTATATGTGGTGTTCTGAATGTATAATACTTACTTTCGCCATTAACCTCTATCTTCATACATAGCAAGCCCTGTAACGATTTATCTTCTTTAACAGGTGCATAACCATCCTTCCATCCCGAAGAATTAAAAGTATCTCCATTTCTCCATTCTACGTTTGCTAAAAATACCGGCAATTTCAGTTTACTAAACGGCGGTAAAATTGTATTAACCAACTTATCCGGTTTTCCTGCATCACTATATCTCATTCCTACAAAAAATGGCAATCCGTTATAATCTCCTAATTGTATCAGGGATTCATTCCATTTTATAACAATAACATCTTCACCAAGATTTTCTAAATTTAAAGCAATTCCTTTAACACCAAATACGCAAGGTGTACCGCCCATTCTTTTTTTATAATAGTACCATCCAGAATTTTCCAAATCGCATTTAAGCCTCCATTCCGGTATAGCACATGGATACAAGTTTTCAGTACTGATCTTAAGATTATTCTCGTATAAATTACTATACGGTTCATCTTGAACATATCTTATATATTTATATGTATCAGAAACACCATCTCCTTTTAAACGCATTGCTTGAACATCGTTAACCAAAGCTAAACAAGCAACTAACATTAAAAACGCTACTACCTTTTTCATTTAATCTCCTCCTAAATTTTTATTGTTTATTCTCGGTATATCTGCATTTCGGGTAATTTGAACAACCATAGAATTCATGTCCGGCCAGCGCCCCCTTTTTCGCCACACGCAATACTAACTTGCTACCACACCTAGGACACACTTTATTCTGCTGAAGCCTTCGCAAATTCATTCTCTCTTGCAGATTTTTTATATGTTCCTGCTTTTGCTCTTCTGTCAACTGTGTATATGGATATAGCAAATCGTAGTACTTATTAATTTTTTCTTGATTAAATATAGTTTTGTTCGTATATTTCTGTATACTAGCAGCTAATTGAAATTGTTGAGTCAATATAACATCATCACTAAAAATAGTTACATCTTTAAATTCGCATCTATCTGAAAACACTATTACTGAATAAATTTTTCCATCAAACAATCCTAATTTTTTTCGCAAGTATTTTATGTGTGTTCTATTCTGCCAAACAGGATTATAAAACCGCTCTTTTTGTGCAGAATAACCTTCGCCTAATAAAGATTGTGTCCACCATGCATTCCGTTCATTTCCGAAAATCCAACCACCATAATTTTTGCTTTCAAATACATATATTCCACTATGATGTATCATTATTGCATCAATCTCGGTCGTTTCTTTGTTTTCCATCGGCAGATAGCAATTAAACAAAAAACTCGCTCCATCCATCTCATAACGAAATAATGATTTATAAATCTTATATTCGCCATTCTTACCTTTATCAAATTCTACATCCCAAAATGAATTTTTTGTTATTTTTCGATACTGAGATTTATTGTAATTGTCTACTTCTCTGGCACTATGTATACAATAAAGAATTATACACGCTAAAAAAATAATGAAAACTATCGACATGCTTAACCAATCCTCAATATAAAAATTTAATCACAATATTAGTTTATCACTATCATTTCTACTCGGTCAATTCATTATTTATTTCCAAGATAGCATTGTTCAAGAATCATTAGAATAAACCTAAAGGCAAACTATAATCAAAAAGCTCACGTGACCATTCCACGTGAGCCTGATTTATAAGGTTGGTGCGAGTGACAGGAATCGAACCTGCACGCCGAAAGGCGCTAGATCCTAAGTCTAGTGCGTCTGCCAGTTCCGCCACACTCGCATATAAAATATTATATCATAACAAGAACATCTATGGCAACTGTCCATGTAAACAAAAAGCCGTCCTTCTTTCGAAGAACGGCCTAAAATTCGTGGTGATCCACCCGAGACTCGAACTCGGGACACCCTGATTAAAAGTCAGGTGCTCTACCAACTGAGCTAGTGGATCATTGGCTGGGGCGGCTGGACTCGAACCAACGCATGCGGGAGTCAAAGTCCCGTGCCTTACCGACTTGGCTACGCCCCAAGCTTATTAGTGGTTATTCAGATTTACCAAATCTGAAAAGGTGGGGTGACTGGTGGGAGTCGAACCCACGCGTAACGGAGCCACAATCCGCCGTGTTAACCACTTCACCACAGCCACCATCTTGTTTCCAAGCTGAATAGCTTGGCGACGAATAGTATTATACTATATTACCGGCACTGCGTCAATAGGAAAATTTAATTTTTATAAAAAATTTTACAGCAATCACCGGACATAGTCAAAAATTGCTTTGCAGCTGTCAATCAGCGGCGGGCAATAACTTCAATTTCTACATGAGCGCCTTTAGGCAGAGCTGCTACCTGTACAAAGGAGCGTGCCGGCGGCTCAATCTTAAAGGTTTTTGCATAAACAGCATTAATAGCATCAAAATTCTTGATGTCATCTACAAAAATAGTAGTTTTTACAACGTCCATGAATCTGAAACGTGCTTCCGTCAGGATAGCCTCAATATTGTCTAAAACCTGCTGAGTTTCAGCTTCAATAGAGCTTTGAACCATTTCACCTGTTTCCGGATTAATAGCAATCTGACCGGATACAAACAGAATAGAACCTGCCAATACAGCTTGAGAATAAGGACCTAAAGCTTTGGGTGCATTTGTTGTTGCAATAACTTCCATGATTAAAGTCTCCTTTGCTACTTTTTTATTTACGGGCAAAGTATTTTTTCGCCCACTCTATAGCCGAAGGCGTTGCGGCCATACCGCCGCCTGCGGTTTCCTTCAAAGCACAGGGAAGCGCATCCCCTACGCTCTTCATGGCATCAATTGCTTCATCAGCATTAATAAAGCTGCTGATTCCGGCCAGTGCCAGCTCTGCTGCCAACAGCGCCTGCAAAGCACAGGCTCCGTTACGTTTAATGCAGGGTACTTCTACCAGGCCTGCCACAGGATCGCAAACAAGGCCCAGCACGTTTTTAAAAACGACTGCTACTGCTGTACCAACCTGCTGCGGTGTGCCGCCCAGCATAGAAACAGCAGCACCTGCTGCCATCGCTGCAGCACTGCCGCATTCTGCCTGACAGCCACCCATAGCACCTGCCAGAGAAGCGCGCTCGTTGATTACCATACCGATACTGCCGGCAACCACCATACCGCGCTGCAAGGTTGCATCGTCTAGTCCACAGTGCTTTTTCAGTGCGAATAACACTCCCGGAAGCACGCCGCTGGCACCTGCTGTAGGAGCAGCAACTATACGTCCCATAGCCGCGTTGCACTCGCCAACTGCTGTAGCATAGATAACGGCATCTAAGGCCTTCTCGCCCAAAAGATTAACAAAGCCTTCGGCACCTGCGGCTGCAGCCAGCTTTTTGGCATCACCGCCGGTCAGACCGCTGTGCGAGCGGACACCGGTTAACCCATGCTCTACTGATTTCTCCATAACGTCCAGCATTTCCTGCATTTTCGCCAACAAATCTTCCTGACTGCATTCCAGCTCACGCATATTGTAGTCTATGAGAAATTCATCTAACGGCTGCTGCCATTCAGCAGCCTCTTTAATCCAGCTGTTCAAAGACAGCATTTCTTTCTTCATGCTGCACCCCTTACAAAACACTGGCGATAAAACGCACCGATTCTATCTGCTGCAGCGCGCTTATAAGATTGATAATCTCCTGCGGCACTGCCTCGTCACATTCAATAACCATAGATGCCATACCGCCCTTATCGCTGCGGAACAAGCGCATCGTAGCGATATTTACACCGGCATTGGCCAAGGTACTGGTAACCAGCGCAATAACACCTCTGGTATCAATATGCACTGTCAAAATAGCAGGCAAGCGTCCTGTAAGCTCCACTGGGAACCCGTCAATTTCCGTAACCTGTACCTGACCGCCGCCAACAGAAGAGCCGACGATATCACAACGGGCACCATTAGCTGCAGTCAGCTTAAAAAACACAGTATTGGGATGAGCCTTATTGCCCAAATCAATTTTATGATAAGAATATTCTAAGCCGTTTTTCTCCGCATAGCGGTCAGCCTGCGGAATGCGTTCATCATCCGGCAGCCAGCCCATCAGGCCGGCAAGCAGCGCCATATCCGTGCCATGTCCCTTATAGGTTTCAGCAAAGGAGCCATGCAGATAAATCTCTGCCTTTACCGGCTTACTGCCAAGAATACTGGTAGCCAAAAGTCCCAGACGGACAGCACCGGCAGTATGCGAGCTGGAGGGACCAATCATCACCGGTCCGATAATATCCAAAATACTCATAAAGCACCTCTATTCATCACTGGCCAGCGAACGATGTGCCAAGCCGACACACAGCTCATTGAGATTAAGCACGCCAACGCCCATATAAATAGCAACACAAAGATGCTCTCCGGCGCGGGCAATACCTATTTTACCGCCGACATTGAAGCCAAAGGCCTTAACCTTTACCTGTTCCAGTGCTTCGTGCGCCGCACCGGCCACAGCACCGGCACCCACATGAGATTCGGTTACAAGTCCCTGACGCTGCGCAGCCACTACGGCACGCTCGACAATTTTTACAATAGAAGGAATAAATTCACCGCCGAAATCAACAGCTGTTGAACGGATGCCATGCTCCGCTAAGCGTTCCTTTACCTTCGTTTCCTCCACACGACTGGAGGTAAGTGCAATACGCAAGGCAGCACGGCCGATTTCGATGCTGTTGATGCAGCTTTTACCACATTCATGCATGTTAGTCACACCCCTCACAAAACAATTTTTATATCAGCAGGCGCAGAGATTATTCGTCCTTTTCAGGAACCTCTACAACCTCTTTGATTTTATTTTTATCCAGCATTGCTACCAACAGGAAGGTAATAATGCAGATAGGCCATTCAAAGTAAATTACTTCGTTGGCAAAAAGCGGTTTGATGCCTGCCAGCGGGCTGCCGGGAACAAACCAGAGAGCAATGCCGATAAGGCTCACCAATGTAGTCCAGAAAGCAGAGCTGCGACGGCACAGGCCGGGAGCGAACATCGTAAAGAAGAATACACAGGTCAGGCCGCAGGTCATAGACAAACCGGCAATCATCGTCTTAACAATGCCTGCCGCATTGAAGGCAAACCACAGAGTAATCAGGCCGACAGCAAAAACAGACAGACGATTGATGATGACAAATTTATTTTCCGCAACAGTAGGATTAATAAAGCGTTTGTAAATATCATTACTGAAGAGCGTAGCCGCACCCAGCAGAATAGTGCAGGCAGTAGATACATCCGCAGCCCACAAAGCAGCCAGAGTTACACCGCCGGCAAGAGGATCCAGAGTCATAACAACCTTAGGCATAGCAAGTGCAGCCTGCGCTACCGGCATTTCCGGATACATTGCCTTGCAGACAACGCCCAATACAGCGCAGATGAAGCCTACAGGGAAAATCATCAGGCCGGCCAGCACATAACCGTTACGGGCAGCCTTGGCATTTTTTGCACCGCAGGCAATCTGTACAGGACCCTGCGCGGTAATAGTCTGAGTAATCATAACGATAATCCAGCCGAGAATAGTAGCAAAAGCCAGGCCTGCTACCGGACTGCCCATAACCTCGGGGTTAGGCAGCTTACTGAGCACTGCATCCCAACCGCCTACGTTGGATACAGATTGAATTGCAGAGTAGATAATACCGATATAAATCAAGGTAACGCTGACAATATTTGCCAAACCGCTGGACCAAAGACCGCCAATCAGCGTAATACCGATAAATACCACGGCACTCATAATCATACCGCCATGGAAGGAGAAAATCTCCGGCAGCAGCGAGGACAAAATCGCACCGCCTGCCATGTACTGCAAAGCAGTAATAACGCACATAATGATAACCAGACCAATAGCAGCGATTGCACGGCCTTTAGTATCATAGTAGAACTCAAAGAATTCCGGAATAGTGGAAACCTTCATAGAACGCAGCTTGCCTGCTGCCAAAAGGCCCATAACAATAGCACCGATAGACCAGGCACCGTTATACCAGCCTGCTGCCAGACCAACACTGAAGGCACGCTGTGCTACGCCGACTGTAGAAGCAGCGCCGACTGCCAGACCAGTAACATTGACAGCTACCAGAATCGTGTTCAGCTTACGTCCGGCCAGCAAAAACGCTGTCGAACCCGAATCAGCCTTGTGCTTAACCCACAAGCTGATGCCAAAAAGCAACGCGATGTACACTACAACAATTACCAACTGAATAGACATAAAAACTACACTACCTTTCTTCCATGCTACAAAAGCATAATACTTGTGCTGTAAGAATATAAACCATGCTACCATCCTACAACGTACAATAATTTGTCTTATATTATACCAACTTTTTTTAGTAAATTAAAGCTCCCGCCAAAACTTTTCTGCAGCGGGAAATTTTTTGAAATAAAATTTACGTAAAATCTTTCTTGCGCAAGCGTAAGAAAAAGGATTTTATTTATTTTTGTCGAATTGTCTAATGTATGTTGTGATACAATGGAGGAAAGAAATATGTTTACTTATAAAACCATCGGAGTATGCTCCCGCGAGATTCATTTTGATATAGTTGACGGCAAGCTGCACAATGTAAGCTTTGACGGCGGCTGCCCCGGAAACCTGGCTGCTATCGGCAAGCTGGTAGAAGGGCAGGATGCCAAAGCAGTTGCTGATTTGCTCAAGGGCAATGACTGCCGCGGCCGCGGCACCAGCTGCGCCGACCAATTGGCCAAAGCTATCTCCGAGCATCTGTAATATATAAAGATTGTTGTGACGCAGACGGTGCTTTATATCACGCCTGACAGGAAAGAGGAAAGGAGGAACCCTACTATGTACAAAATTTTAAAAAGTACCGACCAAGGATTGGACGAGCTGGAGCTGGAACATCTGGAAAAGGGCTACTGGCTTGACATAGTGGCTCCTTCTGTAGAAGAGCTGCAGGAAATAGCGGCAGCGACAAAAATCCAGATGGATTTTTTGAGTGCCGCACTGGACGAGGAAGAAAAATCCCGTATCGAAGTAGAGGATGACCAGATTCTGATTTTGGTCGATATTCCTTTTTTACGCAGCAATAAAGATTACGATACCCTGCCTTTAGGTATCGTAGTAACCGAAGAAGGCATTGCCACTATCTGTTTGGAGCCAAACGCCGTAACTGCAGATTTTGGCACGCACAACAGCAAAATGTTCAGCACCTTCAAAAAAACGCGCTTTTTGTTCCAGATTCTTTATAAATCCGCTACTCTCTATCTGAAATATATCCGTATCATCATCCGTCGTACGGACGAACTGGAAATTCACCTGCGCCAGTCCATGGAAAACAGCGAGCTCTTCAACCTGCTTGATCTGCAGAAGTCCTTAACCTACTTTTCCACATCTCTGCGCAGTAATTCCATTGTACTGGAAAGACTGCTGCGTCTGCGCAATGCGACACAGTCCCAGCATCTTATAAAGGTATACGAAGAAGATGAGGATTTGCTGGACGATGTTATCATCGAATATAAGCAGGCTGTAGAAATGGTTGAAATGTACAGCCACATTCTTAACAGCATGATGGAAGTTTTTGCCAGCATCATCAGCAACAACCTGAACCTGGTCATGAAATTTTTGGCATCCGTCACCATTATTTTGGCGATTCCTACACTCATCAGCGGTTTGTGGGGCATGAACGTACCTGTCCCCTTTGCGGAAAACCCCTTCGGGTTCCTTATCGTCATCAGTCTGGCGGCGTGTATTGCCATCGGCACTGCCTTCCTGCTGTGGAAGAAGCGAATGTTCTGAGGTTAGAAAATGTCTAAAATTACGCAAGAAAAACTGCTCGCCGGAATTATTTTCGGCGATAATGATAACGAAGAATATATTTACCTGCCCGGCGGCGAGGTTGGCAGCGAAGCGCCTCTTTGCGTGCTGGAACGCGGCGGCAGCCGCGAGGACCTGCCTCTTGAAGAAGCGGCACAGCAGGTTCATCGTCTTGCGCTGCGCCCCTGCACTCATCCGCTGTGGGGTAAGCGTTCGTACTAAATCATAATGCCGCAAGGAGGAATGCAAGATGTATATCCCTAAACTGCACAAAATCTGGCTTTGTCAAAATGACAATGGCGGTATCTATATGTATCCCAAAATGGCAAATCGTCACGGCCTGATTGCCGGTGCTACCGGTACAGGCAAAACCGTTACGCTCAAGGTGCTGGCAGAAAGCTTCAGTGAAATGGGCGTACCTGTTTTTCTGGCAGATATCAAGGGCGACGTTTCCGGTATGTGCCTGCCCGGTGAGGACAGCGAAGGCTTCCGCAAGCGTTTGAGAAATAAGCTTGGCCTGGAAACAGAATGGAAATTCGCCGGTTATCCGGTACGCTTCTGGGACGTTTACGGCAAAGGAGGCATTCCCGTACGCGCTACCGTTTCGGAAATGGGACCTGATCTGCTCAGCCGTCTGCTGGAGCTGAACGAAACCCAAAGCGGTGTAATGAATATTGTTTTCCGCGTAGCAGATGACCAAGGCCTGCTGCTGTTGGATTTCAAGGATTTGCGCAGCATGGTACAATACGTCGGTGATAATGCTGCCCAGTTCAAAACAAGCTACGGCAACATCACTCCCGCCAGCATCGGTGCTATCCAAAGAGCTTTACTGCGTCTGGAGGACCAGGGTGCGGATATTTTCTTCGGTGAACCGGCACTTGATATCAAGGACTGGTTTGCTACGGCAGAAGACGGCCGCGGCGTTATCAACCTGCTGCATGCTACCGAACTGTTCCAACGTCCGCTGCTCTACTCCACCTTCTTGCTGTGGATGCTTTCCGAGCTCTACGAAATGATGCCGGAAGCAGGCGATTTGGATAAACCCAAAATGGTTTTCTTCTTTGACGAAGCTCATCTGATTTTTAAGGATGCACCGCAATCCCTTTTGGATAAGATTGAACAGATTGTCCGCCTCATCCGTTCCAAGGGCATCGGTATTTACTTTATCACCCAACAGCCAACCGACGTACCCGAAAGCGTACTGGCACAGTTGGGCAACAAGCTGCAGCATGCACTGCGCGCCTACACTCCTAAAGAACGCAAGAGCCTTAAAGCTACCGCACAATCCTTCCGCGAAAACCCTGCATTAGATTCAGAAGCTGCCTTAGGCGAGCTTGGCACAGGCGAGGTCCTCGTTTCTATGATGGACCCCGAAGGTATTCCTTCTATCGTACAGCGTGCTTATGTAATACCGCCGCGCAGCTATCTTGGCGTGTGTGATGACGCCAAACGCCAACAGCTGATCAAGGACTGCCCGCTCTACAGCAAATATGCAGAAGCTGTTGACCGTGAATCCGCCTACGAGCTGCTGACACAAAAAGCGCAAGAAGCACAGGCGGAAGCCGAAGCGGCAGCGAAGGCTGAAGCTGAAGCGAAGGAAGCACAGGCGGAAGCCGAAGCGGCAGCGAAGGCTGAAGCTGAAGCGAAGGAAGCAGCGCTGAGAGCAAAAGAAGAAGCCAAGCAGGCCAAGGAAGCGGAGCGTGCCGCCAAAGCTGCGGAACGTGAGCGCATTGCAGCAGAACGTGCTGCACAAAGAAGCAGCGGCCGCCAAACCAAGAGCGTGTTGGACAAGGTTTTGGACAGCGCTGTCAATTCCGCTACCCGCACAGTAGGCAACCAAATCGGCAGCAAGCTGGTACGCGGTATTTTAGGAAGTCTTTTCAAAGGTAAATAAAAAAATTCAGGACTGACGCACAGCCAAGGCGTCAGTCCTTTTAGTTTAGACATAGAAGCTATAATTATTTTTTGATTACCAGAGCCTGCAGCAGCAAATCCTCAGCAGCATCTGCCGGATTGCCGATAGCATGACCTTCGCCGCTGGGACAGTGCACCTTGTCGCCTGCATTCAGCGTCATGGCCTTGCCGTTATCGTTGTACTCGGCAGTTCCCTGCAGCACCACGATAGTTTCGCTGTTGCCGTCGTGAATGTGATAGCCAAGGCTGCAGCCCGGTTTAAGAGTTACCTTAGCGTACATTACTACGCTGTCATTAAGCATGCTCTCGTCAAGATAATGTTCAATAATTACGTCACCATTGCCACCAAAGCGGTTGGCGCAGATGTCTGTTTTGCTGTTTGTTATTTTCATAAGCAAAGCCCCCTCTTTTTGTACTTCTTCCATTATATGCCTATTTGACGCTGCAAGCAAATATTTCTCTGACAGCATATGTAAGTTATCTCCTTGACACTTACTGACAAAAACATTATACTTATGCTAACAACTTCATAAACAAAGCTTAGAGTGAGTCTGAAATTTAGCTCATGAAGGGGTACACCACCACGGGTGTAGCTTTTTCATGAGCTTTTTTATTACCCGAAAGGAGAAAATCATGCTTATCAACGGAGAAGAAAAAGCTTTAGCCTGCCCCACCGTGCTCAGCGAGCTGCTCACGCAGCTCGGCTATCGCGCTGCATTTGTTGCCATCGAGCTTAACGGCAATATCATCAAGCAGGCGGACTTTGGCAGTACAACAATTACCGACGCCGATAAATTGGAAATCGTCAGCTTCGTAGGAGGTGGCTGAATGATTAGCAAGGAGGAAATCAATGCCGCACTTGGCAAAGGACTGACACAGGAGCAACTCGACGCTCTGCATAACGCGCGCGTTGCTGTCGTAGGCCTCGGCGGACTTGGCAGCAACATAGCAGTCGCCTTAACCCGTCTTGGCATAGCTCAGCTTTATCTTTATGATTTTGACAGGGTAGAGCTTTCTAATCTCAACCGCCAATATTATTTTCTTGATGATATAGGGCATTACAAGGCCGACGCCCTTGTGAAGCATCTGCTCCGGATTAACCCCTACGCAACTTTGCATTCGCAGGTAGTCAAGGTAAATCAGGAAAATATCCCCGCACTTTTAGGTGACTGCGATATTATCTGCGAAGCGCTCGATGATGCTTCAAGCAAGGCTATGCTCGTGAGCACTGTTTTGAGCACCTGGAGTGATAAAAAGATTATCGCCGGCAGCGGCATTGCAGGCTTCGGCAAAGCTGAAGAAATCACCAGTAAAAAAATCAGAAAAAATCTTTATCTTTGCGGCGACGGCAGCAGCGATTTTCACGATTTACCGCTCTGCGGTGCGCGCGTCGCACTCTGCGCCATGCAGCAGGCACTGCTTGCCGCACGCATTATTTTAGACTTGGAGGAAAATTAAAATGACAAACGATACGTGGACTTTAGGCGGACACGAATTTCATTCCCGTTTTATTTTAGGCAGCGGCAAATATTCGCTGGACTTAATCAAAGCAGCCGTAGAGCAGGCCGGTGCGGAAATCCTTACACTCGCTCTGCGCCGCGCCAACAGCGGTGCTCTTGCCAACATTCTTGATTATGTGCCGCAAAACGTTACCTTACTGCCCAACACCAGCGGTGCACGTAATGCCGAAGAAGCAGTGCGCATCGCCCGCCTTGCACGCGAGCTTTGCCACACCTACTTTGTAAAAATCGAAGTAATTAAGGACAGCAAATATCTGCTGCCCGACAATCATGAAACCATCAAGGCAACAGAAATCCTTGCCAAAGAGGGCTTCATCGTTATGCCCTATATGTATCCTGACCTGCAGAGCGCACGTGATATGCGTGACGCCGGTGCTGCCTGCATCATGCCGCTGGGCGCACCAATCGGCAGCAACAAGGGCTTGTGCACGAAGGATTTCATTCAAATTCTGATTAACGAAATCGACCTGCCGATTATTGTCGACGCAGGCATCGGCAAGCCTTCTCAGGCCTGCGAGGCTATGGAAATGGGAGCTGCGGCTATCATGGCGAACACCGCGATTGCCAGCGCCGGTAATCTGCCGCTTATGGCAAGTGCCTTCCGCGATGCCATCAACGCCGGCCGCAAGGCTTATCTCGCAGGCTGCGGCAGTGTCCGCGACACTGCCAGCGCCAGTTCCCCGCTGACAGGATTTCTGCATGATTGAGGTGGCAGCATGAAGAACGAAGACAAATTTTTCAATAATAGCATTTATGATGAACAGGCAGCAGCCTTCAGTGAAAAACAGCTGACTGACCCAATGCAGTATCAGGAAGGCATGGAAATTATCGACTCCGATATTTTTGATAAGGTGCAGACTGCCCGTGCCGCTTATGATTACACAAAATATACGGAAGCAGACGTACGCGCAGCACTCGCTCACAGCGAGCGTACGCCCGATGACTTCGCTGCCCTGCTTTCACCTGCCGCATTGCCGCTTCTAGAGGAAATTGCCCGCGCCGCACAGATTGAGCGCCAGCGTTACTTCGGCAATAACGTTACCTTTTTCACACCGCTGTATATCGCCAACTACTGCGAAAATTACTGCATCTACTGCGGCTTCAACAGTCACAACAAAATTCAGCGCGCCTGCCTCAGCAGTGAACAGATTGCTGCCGAAATGCAGGCAATCGCCGCCACCGGCCAGCAGGAAATTCTCATTCTTACAGGCGAAAGCCGCAAGATGAGCGACGTGCATTACATCGGTGAAGCCTGCAAGCAGGCACGCCAATACTTTAAGGTAGTCGGCGTAGAGATTTATCCGCTCAACAGCGATGAATACACTTATCTGCATGAATGCGGCGTGGATTACGTAACTGTTTTCCAGGAAACATATAACAAGGATAAATACGCACAACTGCATCTGGCAGGTCATAAGCGCGTTTTTCCCTACCGTTTTTACGCACAAGAGCGTGCCCTGCGCGGCAAAATGCGCGGCGTCGGCTTCGCTGCTCTGCTCGGCCTAGACGACTTCCGTCGCGACGCCCTCGCTACCGGCCTGCATGCCTACCTGCTGCAAAAGAAATATCCGCATGCGGAAATCGCCTTCTCCTGCCCCCGCCTGCGCCCCATCATCAACAACGACAAAATTAAACCGATGGACGTGCACGAGCGCCAGCTGCTGCAGGTTGTCTGCGCCTACCGCCTGTTCATGCCCTTCGCTTCAATTACCGTTTCCAGCCGTGAATGCGCGCGTGTGCGTGACAATTTGATGCTCATTGCCGCCAACAAGATTTCCGCCGGTGTCAATACAGGCATCGGTGCACACAGCAAAAAGCAGGAGCTTGGTGACGAGCAGTTTGAGATTGATGACAGCAGAAGCCTGCAGGAAATCTATGATGCATTGCTGAAAATCGGCCTGCAGCCTGTAATGTCGGAGTACGTTTATGTCTGAGCTACCGCTGATTGCCGTTACGGACAGCGCCACCTGTCCCCGTCCGCTGGCTGAGCAAATAGAGCGTTTGGCAAAGCTTACGAAGTTGCGGCCGCAGGCTGTTATCCTGCGTGCGAAATCTTTAGACAAAGCAGCCTATCGCACGCTCGCGCTGCAAGCACAACAAAGCTGCGAAGCTGCAGGCATACCGCTTATTTTGCACAGTGATTGGCAGCTGGCAAGTGAACTTGGCATAAAAAAACTACATCTGCCGCTTGCTCTGCTGCGCCAACTGCCAACTTGCGAGCGTGCGCATTTCACCTGGCTTTCTACATCTGTTCACAGCGTTGAAGAAGCAATCGAAGCACAAGCGCTTGGTGCTACTGTACTCATCGCCGGACACATCTATACTACGCAGTGTAAGGCAGGCCTTGCACCGCGCGGTCTTGGCTTTCTGCAGGCCGTCTGCAGTGCTGTAAGCTTGCTGGTTTACGCTATCGGCGGCATAGGCTTCGATGCTGCGCAGCACGCCGAGCTTCAAGCGAATGGAGCACGCGGAGCGTGCGTAATGAGTGCTTATATGAGGCTGTAATAACGTTTGGTAAAAGTTATGCAAAATCGCCCTGCAAAAGTTGACATCAGCCTTCATAACATCTATGATTAAGAGAGGAATTTGTGAGAAACATATTTATTTCTGTCCCAAAGCACAAGAGGAGGCAAAAACGAAATGACTATGAATATTTGGCATGACATTGATCCCAAACGTATCTCTCCTGACGATTTTATTGCAGTTATCGAAATCCCCAAAGGCTGCAAGGTTAAGTACGAGCTGGACAAGGAAACAGGTCTGCTCAAAATGGACCGCATCCTGTACACCGCAACTCACTATCCTGCCAACTACGGCTTTATTCCCCGTACCTACGCAGCAGATAACGACCCGTTGGATGTATTGGTTTTATGCTCCGAAAACGTTGTGCCGATGACCTTGATGCGCTGCTACCCCATCGGCGTTATCATCATGGAGGACAGCGGTGATATGGACGAAAAAATCATTGCGATTCCCTTCGGTGACCCGATGTATAATTCCTACAAATCCATCAGCGAGCTGCCGCAGCATATCAGCGATGAAATGATTCACTTCTTCAGCGTGTATAAATCGCTCGAGGGCAAAAGCACCGCTCTTGAAGAGGCACATGATGTAGACAAAGCAAAGGAAATCATCAAGCAGTGCCAGCAGCGCTATAAAGATACCTTTTGCTGAAAAATAAGCATGTAAAAAAGGCTATTGCGTAAAATTGCTTACGCAATAGCCTTTTTAGGTTGCTACAGCTCCCCCGCCAACAAAAAAAGGACTGCCTTTCGCAAATGCGTCCAGCAGCCATAAAATAAGGGAAAGCGTATTTAGTTAAGAAGCAGCGGTTCACGCCAATGCTTCTTTTTAGTTGCCGCGTACATATTCACGCGGCACACGCGGGCTCACGTCGCAGACAATTTCATAGCAGATAGTATCTGCCCATTCCGCAACCAGCTCCATTGGCAGCTCACGACCGCCAAACACGATGACCTCACTGCCCAGCTTAACGTCCGGAATATCCGTTACGTCCAGCATCGTCTGGTCCATGCATACGCGTCCGATAATCGGCGCCTTTTTGCCGTTGACCAGCATATACCCGCGGTTAGATAAGCGGCGGCTCACGCCGTCGGCATAACCGATAGGCACAGTAGCGATAACACTCGGTCTCGTCAATGTATAGGTTCTGCCATAGCCGATTGTTTCACCGGGCGGCAGTGTTTTCACAAAAGCAACCTGCGTCTTCACAGTCATAACAGGTTCAAAATCCTTGTAGCAGTCAATCATATGCGCCGGGTGCAGGCCATACAGGGTGATTCCCTGACGCACCATATCCAGCTGATATTCCTGCAGCTCCGTCAGCGCAGCACTGTTGGCGATATGACGGATAGGGATATGCACTCCCTCCGCTTCAATCAGGCGCAACGCCTCCTGAAAGCGTTCAAACTGATAGGCAGCATACTGCTTATCATCAGCGTCAGCAGTCGCAAAGTGACTGAACACGCCCTCAATATAGATACCGGGCAAGGACGCTGCCAGCTTGGCAAACCTGCCGGCATCACGCACATGTACACCGATACGGTGCATACCTGTATCAATCTTAATATGTATTTTAGCCTTAGTATGCAGCTTCAAAGCCGCCGCATTCAAAGCATATAAGCGTTCTTCATCAAATACTGCATGGCTGATATCATAACGCACGCAAATTTCCGCAACCTCCGGTAGCATTGAGCCAAGCACCAGAATCGGCGTTTCAATACCGGCCTCGCGCAGCTTCACGCCCTCCTGCAGGAGAGCTACCGCAAAAAAGTCTGCACCGTTACGCGCTGCTTCCTGCGCTACGCGCACAGCGCCATGACCATAGGCATCTGCCTTGACGACAGCACATAATTTGGTTGTCGGCTTCAGATTGGCCTTAGCCATCTGCACGTTATGTGCAACTGCATCTAAATTTATTTCTGCCCACGCACCACGTTGAATATGCACAATGGCATCCTCCTCAGCTTATCGTCCAAAAAATAAACCGCAGGCAAAGCATCGTTGCTGCGGCATCAAACTTACCCGTGAATTTTGTTTAGCATACAATAATTTTACAAAACTCTAATATTAGCATATAACCAACAGGGGATTTTGTCAACATTTTATTTTTTTATCGAGTTGCAGTTTTTAGCATGCGGACAGCCGGAACAGCCGTTGCACCCGCCGCAATACTTGTTGCCAAAATGACTGCGCACTGCCAAAATCACCAATATTACCAACAAACCACCAATAATATAGGTTGCCATCAGTCTGCCTCACTTTATAATTATCATTATTTGTTATATTAACCAAGAATTCTAGCTATAGTGTAAACCAAAATTATGCTTTTGACAAATGAATTCTTTGTGAAAGAGTGACACTGGAAAATTTTTCCTGAGCGAAACAATATATTGCTTGCGACATTTTATTTAACTCACCATATATTCCTATAGCAAAAGCGTTTTCCCTATTGCTAAAATCACTGCGGTATACTACAATAAGTCTAAATTAAAACAGAAAGCAGGGTTTACTATGCAATTACCGGAAAAAAAATACATTGCCTCCTTTGATATTGACGCGCAAAACACCTTCACCCCGGTCTGCCCCAATGAACTGCCGGTTGCCGAAGGCGATACCATTGCTCCCGAGCTGAACGCCCAAGCGCAATTCGCCAGCCTGCGCCTCGCTTCCCGCGATGCGCACAGCCGTTGCGCACTCTGGATCAGCGACGCCGAGCACGCTCCGCTCACTCCCATCAGCGGCTATCCTGATCTCGATATCCGTTGGCCGGCACACGCTATTATCGGCACCAAAGGCTTTGACTTCATCGACGGCCTCGATGAAGCTGCCTATGACTATCAGGTATTCAAGGGCATTGAAGCAGACAAGCATCCCTACGGTGCCTGCTACCATGACCTGAAGGACACTCTTTCCACCGGTGCCATCGAATATCTGCGCTGTCACGGTATCACCACCGTTATCTGCGGCGGTCTGGCAACCGATTACTGCGTAAAAAACACTGTACTGCAGCTGAAGGCTGCAGGCTTCGACGTTATCCTGAACAAAGCTGCCTGCCGCGGCATTGCTCCCGAAACCATCGAGAGCGCTATGCAGGAAATGGCTGCTGCCGGAGTAAAATTCGTAGAGTGCGCCAAGGAATTAGCTGAATAAGACTATTACTGAAAAATGCTGCAGGCTTTGCGCCCGCAGCATTTTTGTTGTACTGTACTACTATTCAATTTCACGCAGCGCGTGCGAGCGACCAGTCAGCGAACGTGCGCCCTTTTCCGTAACCACATAGGTATTTTCCGTGCCTACCAGACCTAAACCCGGCAAAGCAATTTTAGGCTCTACGGCAAAAGTCATACCGGGCTCCAGCGGCTGCTTAAAGCCCTTCGCTATAGCCGGCGCTTCATCCATCACCAGACCAATGCTGTGGCCCAGGAATTTACCGCCGTTCATAAACGCATCGCCGTAGACATTATCAAACTTTTCCATAGTGCGCAAATACAGGTTTTCAATCGGCTCATCCGGCACCATCATGGACACTACCTCTTGCTCCAGCTCCAGGCAACGCTCCTGCGCTGCCAGTAGTCTTGCACATTGCTCGTCCTTTTGCAGACTGCCGAAATAATAAACGACAGTCTTATCTGTATGGTAACCGTCAAAACCGCAGGGAACATCAATATAAACCAGTCTGCCATGCTGCAGCTTGCGGAAAGCATTGCCTATGGATTGCACCGCTATACATGTGCCGCCGGTACCGCCGGGGCCGTCAAAGCCTGTGCGTACCAGACCACTCTTTCCAAAGGAAGCCAAACCGACAACCTCCTCGCCCAAGGATTGGTTAAAGCGCGCTGTTCCGTGCGAGCCGCGCTGCACCATCTCGCTGTAAAGCTCAATGGCCAGCTGAGCCTCGCTGATACCTGCATGAATCAGCTTCGGTGCAATAACATCCAGCACTGTTTCGTGAATAGCGCCGGAGTGTTCCATCTGATGCAGCTCATAAGCACTCTTGCGCAGACGCAGCTCCTGCAGCACAGCATCAAAGGAGCCAACCTCTTCAAAAGCAAAATACTTATGCAGCATACGCTCCCAGTCCAAGGTAGCCTTCTTCGTTTCTACATACATAATGCGCGGCGCACTGCCATAATAGGCAGCAGCTTCACGAAAGCTGTGCATCGGACGAATATCGCTGAAATGCGATTCATTTACTGCACGCTCATAATTGCGGCGCACCCAGAAAATTGCATCCTGCGGACGAATCAGCAGCACACCCTCCTGCATTGTACCTGTAAAATAATACATTGCAATCTTATGATTAACTGCAGCCATCTCCCAACCGGGATGCATTTCATCCATCAGTCGGCGAAATTTCTCCAGACGCGCCTCAAGCTCACTTGCGGGCACGGGGCGAATAGCATCAGTCAATATAGCAGTCTGCTCCAAAACAGCCATAGCAATACTCCTTTCGTTATCAAAGCAAAGTATTTATACGTTATTAACCAAGATATTGCAAAATTTCCTTAGCATGCGGTAGAATAATATCCGGCTTAATAGAACCGTTTTCTACATCTTCCATGGTTGCCTCACCAGTCAGCACCATCACAGAAAGAATATCGTTGTTCAGGCCAAAGGCAATATCTGTCGCCAGGCGGTCACCCACCATAGCAATTTCCTCTTTTTTATAACCGGTTTTGTCTAAAACCACGTCTACCATATACTTATAAGGCTTACCGAAAATCAGCTGCGGCTTTTTACCGGTAGCAGTTTTAATCAGCTCCAGCATCGCACCGGTATCAGGAATGAATTCGCCGCCTTCAATCGGGCAGCGCACGTCAGGATGCGTTGCAACATAAGGCACCCCCTTGTCAATCAGGCGGCAGGCGGTAGTAAGGCGGTCATAGGTAAGTGTCTGGTCAAAGCCGACAACTACATAATCACCGCCCTCCTCCAACGTATTCGTCAGCGTAAAACCTGCTTCCTCAATCGTTGCCAGCAGCTGCGGCGTTCCCAGCACAAACAGCTTCGCGCCCGGTTTGTTCTTCTGCATCCAGTTTGTCAGCGCATCCGATGAGATCAGGATATTCTCACGCGTAACCGGCACGCCAAGTCCGTTCATCTTCTGCACATAATGCTCGTGGCTGCGGGAAGAATTATTTGTCAGCAGATAATATTCCTTACCTGCAGCCTTCAATTTATCAAAAAAGCCCTCCATACCCGGAATCAGTTCGTTGCCCAGGTTGATGGTTCCGTCCATATCAAAAAGAAAACACTTAATTTTCGCTAAGCGAGCGTAATCATAAGTCATGCCCTATCCTCCATACTTAAATATAACAATATTATAAAGCATTTGCCTTTTTTGTGCTACAATAGACAAGGAAGAAAATCTGAAGTTCCAAAGGAGATTAACTATGAAATATACAACCATTATTTTTGACCTTGACGGTACCTTACTCAACACATTGGCAGATTTAGCTGCCGCTACCAACCATGCTTTAGCAGAGCACAAGCTACCTCAGCGCACCACAGACGAGGTGCGCCAGTTTGTCGGCAATGGCATCCGCAAGCTGATTGAGCGTGCGGTACCGGCTGACACCCCTGCAGAGCTGCAAGAGGAGGTCTTTGCAAGCTTCAACAGATACTATAAGCAGCACTGCGCCGACAGCACCCGCCCCTATGACGGCGTACCGCAGCTTTTGCAGCAGCTGCGCACTGCAGGCTGCTGCACCGCCATTGTTTCCAACAAAGCGGATTACGGCGTACAAGCGCTGGCTAAACAATACTTTAACGGACAGCTCGATGCTGCCTGCGGCGAACGCGCCGGCATCGCCAAAAAGCCTGCGCCGGATATGCTGTTGGCAATCATGCAGCAATTAAAGGCTGAGCCTGCAAGCACTATCTATATCGGTGATTCGGATACCGACATTGCCACCGCAAGCAATGCAGGCGTAGACTGCATCGGCGCCTGCTGGGGCTTCAGGGGCCGCGCCTTTTTGGAAGCACATGGTGCTAAGCTGCTGGCTGAAACCGTTGGCGATATCTGGAAGCTTATAAAGTAAAAGAGGCTGCCTCACGGCAGCCTCTTATTTTATAACTATTTTAAGCTAAGCAATCATACATAAATTTAATCAGTCCGGCTTCAACTTCGTCACGCAAGCACAGCTCATTGTGAATTTCATGACGGAATCCCGGATACGGCTTTACAGAAACCTTATGTCCGGTTTTTGCCAGCAGATTTGCTACATGATACAAGCCCTCGCCGTAATTACCGCAGGGATCCTGGTCACCGGCAATCAGATAGCTGGGAATATTTTGCGGCACCTTGGCAGCCCACTCATCATTTTCAATATAATGATACAACTGCACGAAATCATAGCACAGCTCCAGCGTAGTATCAAAGGTATTGAACATATCGCCTGCATGGTCCTCAACAATACGCGGATCTGTTGCAATCCAATCTGCAGGACCGTTGGGATTTTCCACTCTGTCCGTCATACCGCAGAAAACACGCTCAAACCAGACGCCGCAGGGTTGATACGGATCTGCCTCATAGGCAGCCTTGAATTCCGCATTAACATAGGCATCCTCACAGCCCTTCCACTGCGAGCAGACACCGCACAGCATCATACCTTTGATATCTTCACCGTAGATTGACGCATAAGCACGCGCCAGCATAGAACCCCAGCTATGGCCGAAAACGAAATACGGCAGCTCAGAATATGCCTCTTTAGCAATATCATGCAAAGCCTTTTCATCCTTCAGGTAAGTCATATAGCCGCCGGAATGCGGGTCACCCAGGGTGCCTCCGTCATAGCCGGTTTTACCGTGACCGAGATGGTCATCAGCAAACACTACAAAGCCTGCTTCATTGAACTTGCTAATCATATGCAGATAGCGGCGTGAATGCTCACCATAGCCGTGAATCAGCTGTACAATAGCTTTCGGTTTGCCTAAAGGACTGTAGGACCAGGCCTTGATGGTATCTCTGCCGTTGGCAGAAGGGAAGGAAATTTCTCTGATGGACATAATGCGGACCTCCTCGCCTGTAATTATTTATAATATTAAGATAATGATAACACCTGCATTTCCTGCTGTAAAGCAATAATAGCGCTCTAAAGAATGTTTTACGTATTTTTTACACTAAATCCATCTCTGCATATCCCTCATAAATTCTGACCAAGACATACAAAAAACCACTACAACAAATTTGTCATAGTGGCTTGCAAAATCTATTTTTAATTTTAACGGTCAGCTTAGCACTGAACTGTTTTGCCGCTGATATCAATGCACAGCAGTCTTTATTTATTTTTCAGCACATAGAACGGATCGATATTCTGTCCGTCAGCCAGTACCTCATAATGAATATGCGGACCTGTACTGTAGCCTGTACTGCCGACAAAGCCGATAATCTCGCCTTTGATGACCCTCTGCCCTGCAGCAACGGCAATGCCGCTCATATGTCCGTAGGCCGTTTTATAGCCATTACCATGATTGATACGCACATAACGTCCGTAGCCACCGTTCCAACCTGCCTGTTCAATCGTACCGGCAGCCGTAGCATAAACCGGTGTGCCAAAATCGACTGCTATATCCAGACCGGGATGCCAATCATACCCGCCCTCAATCGGACCGGTACGCACACCGTAATTACTGCTGATAGTGCCGCCGTCGGTCGGCCATTTGTCCGGGAAGGACGCCATGCCGCCACCGGAGCCTTCAACCTCACTTAAGAGCTCGCTGACAGATTTTTTGGTACTATCAAGCATCTTTTTGATATTGGCATTTTGCGCTGTCAGCACCGCCATGGTACCGTTGATATCCATTTTAGCAGGCCCGCCCTTGCCTGTATAAGACGTATTGGCAGACGTTTCCTTTGCCGCTGTCGAATCAACCATACTGGTACCTTCGCCCAGCTTGCTGCTGTCTACATCACGGATGACAGCACGGCGCAGCTTTTTCTCCAGATTGGAAATTTCGGCCATATCGCGCAGCATTCTTTCATTATCCTGTAAAAGCTTCTGCAGCTTTGTCTGCTGCTCAGCCTTGTTTTGCTTATAGGCAGCATAATCGGTTGCTTCGCTGCGATAATCCGCCAGCTGATGATATAAATAGCCGGCTCCGCCGACTGCTCCGACAAGCACCAGGGCAGTAACAGCAATGCCTGCCTTGAGCTTAGCATACGAAAAATTTACTACCTTGCCGGTTGGCAAGCGCAGCTCACATTTCCTTTCCTCCATTATTTTAATTACCTCACTTGAAAAGACCAAAGCGTTGGCCTACTGCCAACAATCTGCGTCCCACAAAGGGCACGTTGTCCAAATCCTCTTTATTCAGACCACCGCAGGCCAGCAGCGCCAAAGCATAGACAGGAACAGCTACCGCCATAGCAAACAGCACACACCACATACCCATGCTTTCCGTAAGCATCAGCACGCCGTAAATCGCCGCGCCCATGACACAGGAAGCAAAGCAGGGACGGATAATGCTGCCAACAGAGAAGCTATAGCCTGTCAGCTTGTAAATAAAGCCCATATTGATAATCGCTGCCACGGCAAAATCTGCCACCGTCGCCATCGACGCACCGCGGATGCCCAGCTCCGGCACAGCAGTAAGATACCAGCTCATAACGATTTTTACAATGCAGGCAATAATCATATTGATTACAGGGATTGCCGTGCGGCCAAGGCCTTGCAGAATACCTGTACTGATTTGATGCATACCTAAAAACAGAATACCGATGCTCATCGTCTGAATCGCAGGTGCCGCACCGGTAGCGTTATACACAAGCGCCGCAACCTTTTCTGCCAGACAATACAAGCCCATAAAGCACGGGAAGGTGATAATCATCGCTACGCGGAAGGCGATACGGATTTTATCACGGATTGCATCAAAGCTGCCCACCGCACGAGATTCGGAAATCGACGGCACCAAGCTGATAGTCATTGCCGCCGTAAAAATTGTTGCCAGATTAACCAACGGTACAGCCATACCTGTCAGATAACCGAACAGCTCAGTCGCATGATGAATATTAAAACCGGCTGCTTCCAGACGCTGCGGCACAATCAAAAGGTCCAGATTTGCACCTATCGGCAGCATCAGACTGGTCAGAGAAACCGGCAAAGCCAGCTTCAGCAGACGCTTTATGATATGTCCGGCACTTTCTACCGGCGCACTGTCATCCTGCTCTGCCATTTCCTTTTGCAGGCGCTGCTTCAGGCGGCGATAGAACCACATCAGCACCAAAAGTGCACAGAACGCGCCTACACCGGCACCCATGCTGGCACCGCCTGCAGCGAACGCCAAACCGTACGGCATAAAGAGGTCGGCAAAAACGAGCATGGTAATAACACGTGTCAGTTGCTCGACAATCTCACTGACCGCCGTCGGCGTCATAATCTGCCAACCCTGCAGATAACCGCGGAAGCTGGCCAGAAAGGTTACGAAGAAAACCGCAGGCGCCAGAGCGATAATAGAATAATACGCACGGCTGTCGCGGATGATATGGTTATTAACCAGCCAGTCCGCACCGAAAAACAGTGAGGACGAAAACAAAAGGCCAGTCAACAGCAGCACTCGCAGCGAAACATTAAAGACTCGCTTGGCACCGCGATAATCCTTATTCGCCAATTTTTCGGAGGTAATAATAGATATTGCCACCGGTACACCGGCACTTGATACGGTTATTGCCATCAGATAGATTGGAAAGCCCATCTGATACAGACCGATACCTTCGCCACCCAATACACGTGATAAAATAATCCAGTTCAGAGAACCGATAACCTTGACCACAATACTGGAGGCCGTAAGGATTAAGGTTCCCTTTAAAAATTTGCTATTCGAAGCTTTAGAATCTGCGCTCATAAAATCCCCTTGTTTATAGATAGATATACATTATAATTATCCTCTTTTCCGCGTGATTTTACAAGTACTTTTAACACATTTGTCATAAACACATCACTGCTTTTTGCTTGCATAACTGTCTTTATATGCTAAAATTAAGTTAAGATCAAAATTATGTTGTAAAAGGAGCGATGCAAAATGAAATCCTCACATGCTTTATTAGCTTTCGGTGCAGCAATCTGCCTTGCAACCACCTGCAGCCTGAGCGCCTATGCTTCTCCGCTGAAGAATTATGATGCCGGCAAGGTTGCTATTGATGCAGGCATTACTCTGCCATCCAGTCTTAAAGGTGACAACTATAAATTCAGCAAATCCAACAGTACCTATCTTGGCGCAACTGTCGGCATCGGCCAAAAAACTGCTTTAAACTACAAATGGAATAATTACAAAGCAGACGAAGCCAAAACCCGCGCCCAACAATTCAATATTATGTATAAAGTTCTGCCTGGTATTTCCGCTTACGCAGGTTATCTGAACGCTGATACCTCCGGTGACTTTGGCGGTAAAACCAAAAACTCCGGTCAAATCGGTCTGCAGGCTGCCTATGATATTCCCGCACTCTTCACTGTTTGGGGAAATGTTGGCTACGGCAACAGAAACAGCGGCTATGAAATCGGCATCAGCAAGCCTATTCTGAACAACCTGGAAGTTAACGCTTCTTACTATAATCAGACATTTAATGATGCCTTCGGCGAAGACCTCGACATGAAGGCTAAAGGCGTTAACCTGGGCTTAACTCTCAAATTCTAATTTGTCAGCTATGGCTAACTAAATTAAAATAAAAACTAACGGATAATTATTATTGACAACTGTGCCGGCCTGTGTTATTATATAAGTGTCAAGGGCACACAAGCTGTGCAAGTCAAAAATAAAATTAAGCAATGCAATATAAAAACATGGAGGGAACTAATATGAAAAAATTTGTATGTCAAGTATGTGGTTATGTATATGAAGGCGAAGCTGCTCCGGCAAAATGCCCGCAATGCGGCGCTCCCGCTTCCAAATTCCAGGAAATGGCTGCTGAAATGGGCTGGGCTGCCGAACACGTTGTAGGCATCGCATCCGACGTTCCTGAAGATATCAAAGCTGACCTGCGTGCTAACTTCAACGGCGAATGCTCCGAAGTTGGTATGTACCTGGCAATGAGCCGCGTAGCTTTCCGCGAAGGCTATCCGGAAATCGGCCTGTACTGGGAAAAAGCTGCTTTCGAAGAAGCTGAACATGCTGCTAAATTCGCAGAACTGCTGGGCGAAGTTGTAACCGACTCCACCAAAAAGAACCTGGAAATGCGTGTAGAAGCTGAAAACGGTGCAACCGCAGGCAAAACCGACTTGGCTAAACGCGCTAAAGCTCTGAACCTGGATGCTATCCATGACACCGTTCATGAAATGGCTCGTGACGAAGCTCGCCATGGCAAAGCTTTCGCAGGCCTGCTGAAAAGATATTTCGGCAAATAATCAGCCAATAAAAATTAATAAGACTTAATAAGGCTCCCGCTGAGCAATCTTAACGGATTACAGCGGGAGTTTTTAGTTTTCTAATGTTTCCTTATTTTACGCGCTACGCTTTTCCGCTAATTTGCGTACTTCTTCGATGGGCAATTTAAATCTATTCGCTATAATTTCTATACTCACACCATCTGCGAGCAAATTTTTAGCAATCTCAATATTATTATCATGTACAAGTCTTTCAGCAAACTTTTTCATTACATCGCTCATCTCTTCACGTCCTTCCTGCGTTTTCTTAAAATACGCTGCACGCTTTGTTAATACGTCATAATACATATCATCAGGCTCTTTGCAACTAAAATCGTGCATCAATCTTCCCAATGGGGTATTATCCTTAATTTTATTATTAACATAAATAATATGCGAGTCATCACCAAAAGACTCATCTGCTTCCAAAATAATTCTTTGAATATGATATAGTGACAGATTTTTCTTCAACACGTCATTCTTTGTAATAAAAATAACATATGCATCAAACAGTTGGTACTGTCAATAGTTTCTTGTAATCATCACTATTGGGTATTATATGAGCATCCAACAAACTTGCATAATAACGTGCTCTTTCTGCTTTATTTTTCACAATAAAAAAAGGCACCTGCCGAAAGCTCGACAGATGCCACTATTTCACACCATAAGGCTACCCATGCAACTGCTTATAGTGTATCATGTATGTTTTTATTTGTAAGCAAAATTTCATCAATGTTTTTTAGCTTCCATTTCAGCTAAAATTTGCTTTCTCATAGCTTCCTTTTCTGCATCCGCTTTAATTTCAGCCTCAACTTCAGCTCTAAGTTTAGCAACACGTTCCTGCTCTGCTAATTTTTGTGTTTCTGCTAATTTAGCTTCCATTGTTTCATCATTAATTTCTAAAATTTTTAAAGCGTGTTTAACGCCATTATTAAACCACTGCTTTTCCGTTTTATTTTTATCGCCGGAATAGAAAAAATTAACTATAGAACCATCACCAGCATCAATCGAAATAGCCAACACATTACCATGTTTACTCATTTCATATAAATCTACATCTGTTAATTTTATACGTCCATCATACTGATGTGCAGATGTAAACCAAGGTCCTGTTATAAAATGATACTCCCATCCCTGCAAAGGAAATCTTTTTACATAATTGTCAGCAAATACTATATTCAAATATTTAGGCTCATACCCCTTATCCGGCCTACCAGCTAAATCAGCAATCCATCTAATGTAAGCATATGGCTCAGATTGAATATTTTCAAAACCATAATCCACCAAAAAATTTAGCAATGTTCTTTGACCCAAACCACCACCAGAATTAAAATGTCCTCTTTTACCATTCATCATGCCAAAGTATCTGCATTTATTTTTCTCTCCATAAATGTCTTTAACCTTATTAGTAAATGCCTTCACTTCTTCACTATGCATACTTTGATATTGCAAAGCTTGGTCATAACTCATAGCAGCATAAGCATTTTGTGACATAAGCATCACTCCGATACAAGCCAAAACAGATAAAAGTTTTCTCATCATTTTCAACCGCCTTTTCTAAATTAATATTTGGGATTATATTTTATATTACCACCATTCCTCCCCTATCGCAACCAATTGTCCATTTTATTTTTCATATAACGTATTTGTCCATCGGCTCATTTTTTACATTTCCGTAAATTGCAAGAACAAGTTGCATATTTTCAAAGTAGCTTTATTCCTCTATTCGTATGCCTCTTACGCTTCCCCATTTCGCCAAAGTATTTTCAGATGTTTGACTCTTGATATATACATCCAGCTTATC
>OLPV01000453.1_pt1 | contig 35787 bp, 28 predicted proteins | sample 1671961 | NCBI WGS metagenome assembly OLPV01 (sample SAMEA3136630, study PRJEB25190) | human gut metagenome | biome: human gut; feature: human-associated habitat; material: faeces | place: Austria | collected 2013 | reverse complement strand
AACATCATCTCCGAGAAGAGTTGCATACCAGTTTTCATCCGGTGTCGGCGTAAAGGAATACAAATCTGGTAGTGGCTGTGAGGCTGCGCGCAGTGCATTATAATAGGGAAGAAGTATACTTTTTGCAACATCAAAAGCAACAGTTGGCGGCACCGCAATTATGATGATTGTAGGATGAAAATCGGCTAGTACCAAATCAATTGGATCCACGCAGAGCAGACAGTCTTTTAACACATTGGCGCGCGTGGCTAACTTTTCTTGATGCTTTCCAATTGCACACACATTTCCCGTCATGGATTGATTTAATATGGAAAAAAGATGATGCAGTCCGCTGTTTAAGTACCCAGCGATAAATCCGGTTCCGAGTATAACAATTTTTTCCTGCATGATAAAATCCCCCTGTCTATTTTTTGCCGATTTCCATTCTTTTTGGTCGTTTGATTTCTTTTACTGACTTGAAGTGTAGCACAAAATGCAAAGCTCGTAAAGGGAAAATACGTATAAAGATATTTTGATATAGGAATACACTATAACAAAATATAGAAAAAATCCTTTTCTTATTTTGTTGACAGAAAAAAATAACATGGTATGATAGAACTCAAGCAGTTAAGCAGTTATGAGGGTTTGCAAGTATCTGCATCTAGCATGATGCGTGAACTGTAACTGCAAAATAAAGTTTCCCCGTTGATGGGCGAGAAAAAGTCTGTTTCGGGGAATGGAAGGGCATGGTACGATTATGAGAAAACATCACATTCTTACAGCAGTAGCGGCGGCAGCTGTTTTCAGTCTTGGAGCCAGTACATTGGCTTTAGCAGGCGAGGAGTCAACATCTGGTGGAACTTTCACTTATGCCAGATCTGATTCTACGACCTCTTTCGATCTTCATCAGGAAATTACAGAAAATAATGCCTTTGCAATTGATAAGGTGTTTGAGTCACTTGTGACTTTTGATAACGATGGAAATATTATTGACTGGCTGGCAGAAGATCATAAGATCAGTGATGATGGTCTTGTATATACCTTTACGCTTCGTGATGGTTTAAAGTTTAGCGATGGCACAGATGTGACAGCAGAGGATGTCAAGTTTTCCATTGAGCGCCATCTTGAAGTCGGAGGATCCCTTCCAATTGAGGCAGATGTAAAATCTGTTGAGGCAGTGGATGAAAAGACAGTAGAAATTACACTGGGAACAGCTTACACACCATTTCTTTCAGAGCTTGCCAATTTCTCAAATGGAATTATTCCAAAGGATTTTGGTGGAAAGACTGAGGAGGAGTTTTTCAAGAATCCAGTTGGTACAGGTCCATTTGCCGTATCCGAGTGGGATCCATCTGGAGATTTGACTTTTGTAAAGAATGAATATTACTGGCAGGAAGGAAAGCCATATATTGATGAGCTGGTATATAAAGTAGTAGATGATGACAATCAGGCACTTAATCAACTGCTTGCCGGTGAGATTGACGGAATTGAGGATTTGTCACTTAGCAATGCATCAAATGTAGATGGAAATGCTGATACGAAGACAGCAACCAGCTTTAGCTACAATGTAGAAGAACTGTTCTTTAATACGCTTGATGAGCACTTCAGTGATGAGCATGTACGTCGTGCACTTGCAATGGCAATTGACAGAGAGTCACTGACAAAGGCATTAACCTTTGGCTATGCAGAGATAGCAAACACTGTTCTTCCGCGTGCGCTTTTGTATCAGACAAATGATACGGTAAATGCGCTTTCGTATGATATTGACGCTGCAAAAGAAGAATTGGCACAGTCTGCATATCCTGATGGCTTTGATACCACGATCAGCATTGCATCTGGAAATAATACACGTCTTCAGGAGGCACAGATCATTCAGGCAGCAGGTGCACAGATTGGAATCAATATTGAAATTAATGCACAGGAAATTTCTACATTCCGTTCAGATTTCCGCGATTTAAATTTCTCTATGATGATCAACAGTGCAACAGCTGATTATCCGGATGCAAACTCTATTTTTGCATTTCAGGTCGATCCAGATGGATGGAGCAAGTGCTACTGGACTTCTTATAACAATGAGACAGCAGCAGATTTGATGAGAAAAGGACAAGTGACACCAGACGGAGATGAGCGTGCCGCAGTTTACGAAGAGCTGCAGCAGATTTTAGCAGATGAAGTTCCATATATTCCGCTGTATAATTCAGAGAACGTAGTTGGACTGAGAGATAATGTAGAGGGCTTTACTGTATTGCCGAATGGAAGTGTCCACTTTGAGGATGTTTATTTTGAAGAATAATAGTTATAAAATGATGACAAGAGCGCTTATTAGGGCAGCTCTTGTCATTGCGCTTGTTACAGCAGCAGTTTTTTTACTGATTCGTCTCGTGCCAGGAGATCCAGTTGTTATGGTTCTTGGAGAACATGCGACAGATGAGGCAGTAAATCAATTAAGAGAGCAGCTGCATTTAAATGATTCACTTGGACAGCAGTTTCTCATTTTTCTGCAAAACGTATTTTTACATGCGGATACGGGCAATTCAATTAAATATGGCGTATCGTGCCGCAGTCTGATTTTACAGTATGCACCAGTGACACTTTTGCTTGTTGTCATGTCAATGACTATTTCAATTGTTATATCACTGCTTCTTTCATTTACGGCAGCCACACATAAAGATGGCATTGCAGACCATTTAATTAGGATTATTCCTATTATTGCGCATGGTATGCCTGTTTTTTGGATCGGACTAATTTTGATTCTTATTTTTTCTGTCAATTTGAAGTGGTTTCCAGTTGGCGGTCTGAAAAAAGGGACAGCAGGCATGATTTATAGTTTGATTTTGCCATCAATAACTGTATCATTTGGGCAGATTCCGCCGCTTGTGCGTTCACTTAGAGAGCAATTGATAGAAACACTTGATGCAGATTTTGTGCTTACGCTTTGTGCAGCAAAGCTTCCAAGACGTGTAATTTTATGGAAACATGTGCTTCATAATGCAGTAGTGCCAACATTGATGCTGCTTTCTGTCAATTTGTCTTATTTAATAGGCGGAACACTTGTGGTTGAGCAGGTATTTGCTGTAAAAGGAATTGGAAAGTTATTATTTGAGGCAATATCCAATCGTGATTTTCCACTTGTAGAGGGAATCACGCTGTACTGTGCATTTTTTGTTGTTATTATTAGCTTGATTGTTGATTTGATTGCAAAGAAGATTGATCCGCGAATGGCAAAAGTGTAAAAATTGTGACAGTATAACATATTAAGTAAAATGAAAGGGCAAAGGCGCATATTGTTATGAAACAGGCAAAAAGAAAAAAATTAAAAAAAACACATGCGCCGACATTGTGGATCGGTCTTTTTATGATGGGTCTACTGGTAGTTTTAGCTGTACTGGCGCCTGTGATCTGCCCATATGATCCGCTGGAACAAAATCTTGCAGAGTTTCTCCAGGCACCTGGGGCAAAGCACTTGTTTGGAACAGATCAATTAGGGCGTGATTTATTCACAAGAACGCTGTATGCTGCGCGAACTGATCTATGGATTATGGTTATGGCTGAGATAGCACCATTTATAATAGGTATTTCTCTTGGAATGGCAGCAGGATATTTTGGAGGTGCGATTGACTGGCTGGTAGGAATGGCATCAGATACATTTATCGCATTTCCCTTTTATTTGCTTGTCATTGTGATCGCATTTGCATCTGGTGCAGGTTCGCACGGTATCTTTATCACATATTTGTTAGTTGGATGGCTTATTTACTGCAAGGTAGCACGAGGACAAAGTGCAGCACTTAAAAATTCAGAGTGGATTGCAGCAGCAAAGATTCTTGGATACTCTGATATTCGAATTTTATTTTGTGAATTGCTCCCCAATATTATTCCGCAGGCAATTGTACTTTTAATGACAGATATGGTTGGACTTCTCGTCATTATTGTAACGCTTGGATACTTGGGCATTGGAATTTCACCACCCACACCAGATTGGGGTACCATGATCTCAGAGGGACAAACCTTTATGACAAGTGCCTGGTGGCTTTCAGTTTTGCCTGGTATGTTTGTCGTATATACAGGAGTGGCGCTCTCATTTATAGGAGATGGGCTTGCAGATCGTTTTCGTTAAGAAAAAGAAAGGATGTAAGAATTTTATGGAAAAGCAGACTGATTCAGTTGAAACAGTGAAATCCATAGCATCAGATTTAAAAGCAGTAGAACCGATTGTATCAGTAAAAAATTTAATAGTGACTGGAAAAGATGGCCGACTTCTTGTCGATCATCTTTCTTTGCAGTTAAAGCGAGGAGAGACGCTTGGTCTAGTTGGAGAATCAGGTTCAGGAAAGACACTTACATTAAAAAGCCTGATAGGACTGCTTCCTAAAAATCTTTCAGAGAGCTATGAAGAAAAAAAGATTAACGGAAATGTGGCAATGATTTTTCAAAATCCGATGAGTGCACTCGATCCGCTATGTTCTGTTTTTGCACAGCTCATTGAGGTTGTTATGATAAGGCAAAATGTGAGCAAAAAAGAAGCAGTATGCCGCGCTAATGAGCTAATTGAGCGCCTTGGCTTACCGAAAGAGCTTTCTAAAAAGGATCGCCTTCCATCAGAGCTTTCCGGTGGACAATGTCAGAGAATTTTGATTGCCATGGCACTTGCCTGTAACCCAGATGTGCTTTTATGTGATGAACCGACCACGGCGCTTGATGTTACTGTTCAAAAGCAGACACTTGATTTGATCTTGTCGCTGCAAAAAGAGATGAATTTTGCCATATTGTTCGTCACTCACAATTTGGCAGTGGCAGCAGGCATATGCAGTCATCTTGCTGTGATGCATCATGGAAAAATTGTGGAAAGAGCTGCGACAAAGGAGATTTTATTAACGCCTAAGGATGAGTATACGAAAATGCTTTTGTCAGCAATTTTGCGTATCCCACATAGATGACCCCAACATAATAACATATCATTAAGAAGGAGCGGCAGCAAAATGCAAAAAAGTGATGTACTTTTAGAAATTAGAAATATTCAGGCATCATACAAAGAATACCCTGCATTAAATAATGTCAGTCTTGATATTAAAAAAAATACAGTACTTGGTCTAGTTGGAGAATCAGGTTCAGGAAAGTCAACACTGGCAAAGGTTATCACTGGGCTTTTGCAGGCTGATACGGGAGAAGTTGTATTTGATGGAGAAATGCTTTATAGCAAGAAAAAGCATTTGCATCGCAAGCAGCAGTGTAAACAAATTCAAATGGTATTTCAAAATCCAGAAGGTTCATTAAATCCAAAGCACACAATAGAAAAAATACTTTCTGATGCAATGCTGTTTCATAAAGTTACAGACAGGGCGCATGTAAAGGAAAAATGTCAGGAATGGGTACAGCGCATGGAACTTCCAGAAGATACACTTTCACGTTTTCCATCATCTTTTTCTGGCGGACAAAAGCAGCGAATTGCACTTGCAAGAGCGCTCTGTGTTTCACCAAAATTTTTGATTGCAGATGAGCCAACTAGTGCTTTAGATGTTTCAGTGCAGCTTCGTATGCTGCAATTAATCAAAGAACTTAAACGGGAGATGGGGCTGACAATTCTTTTCATCTCGCACGATATGGGTGTTATTTATGATATCTGTGATGAGGTGGCTGTAATGAAGGATGGAAAAATTGAAGAGACAGGAGAAAAGGAAGCTTTTTTTGCTAAACCTAAAACAGAGTATGGAAAACTTCTGCTTGACAGTGTGCCAACTCTGCCGTATTTAGAGTGAAGAAGTGGACCGTGAAAGATGAGAGAAAAGTCAATGAGAGGAAACGGAAGAAACCATGGAAAAGAGAGCAGATTGGATAAAAGAAATTTATGTAGATAAGGCAGATAATTCAAACAAATTAAAAGCACAAACAGATGTGACCGGTTCAAAAGTGTTAACAGGCATCAGTCAGATACAATATGAAATTCCAGGTTTTGTAGATTTCCACCTCCATGCAGGATGGACTGATTTTGATCATGATGATCAGGAAAAGAGAAGTAGCTTGGATGTAGAAGGACGCATTAAGCGCTGCCTTAATGAACTTGCTGCTATGGGTTTTCGTATAGTTCGCGATGCAGGCGGGCTAGAGTGCATCAAGGCAGATGCATGGAAACAAAGCACTAAAGAAAATGCGCTTTCTGTTGTCGAATGCTCTGGAATGGTGAATGGTGAAAATGCTAAAGACAGTGCTTTTCAGAATTGTATAAAAAAACGAAACAGTCTGTGGGTAAAGATTTTTGCAACAGGCGGTGTCGGTGCACCACCAGAGAAAGTACTGATTCCAACAATGAAAAAAGAAATATTTTTCAAGCTGGTACAAGACTATCATGCGGCTGGAAAACTTGTCATGGTTCATACATGGGGAGGAGACAGCCTAGACTGGTGCATTGAGGCAGGTGTGGATTCAGTCGAGCATGGTATTTACATGAATCAAAGACAGGCATATGAATTATCATCAAAAAACATACTCTATGTCCCGACAGCAGCAATTTATCAGCTGCTTGCCGCTAATGATAATCCACTGCAGGTCGCATCATTTTTTGCAGAGCATGCGCGTCCGGCTGTTATAGCACATCAAAAAGCAGTAGAATATTGTGTAAAAGAAGGTGTTCGCATGACTTGCGGCACTGATTTTTATTCCGATCCAAAGCTGTTAGCTCACGAATATGAGGAAGTTTTTGCATTGCAGCGCTATGGTGTGCCTAAAGAGGCAGCTTGGGCGGCATTTTGTGGGCATACCCTTACAAAAAAGGAGACAGGTGCGTGCCTTCATTCAACAATCCGATTAAAACGCCATCCGTATGAGATTAATTCACCAGAAGAATTAAAAGCTGAGATTTGCAGAATGTGAAGAATAAGTTCTTGACATATGCCTGAAAATACGCTATAGTAAAAGTCCTTTTGCAAAAGAATGTACAGCATGTACGAGAACGGACAAACCCTAGAACGGACGGGCCCGAAGGCGGGACAAACCGGATCAGATAGGTATTTTATGGCAAAATCCATAAAAGGCAGACCTACTTGGCAAGATACAGTTCACACATATGTGAGAACCGTGATAAGTTGTATGACTACCAGGAGGAAGTACGATGATTACAGTACAAAATTTATGTAAGACCTATAAGGTCGCAAAGAGAAAAGCAGGCATGAGAGAAGCATGCCGCAGCTTATTTCGGCGTGAATACGAAGAAATTCACGCACTTGATCACATTAGTTTTCAGATTGGTGACGGAGAAATGGTTGGATACATTGGCAAAAATGGAGCTGGCAAGAGTTCAACAATTAAGGTACTAAGTGGCATTTTAACGCCGGATGAGGGAACTTGTGTTGTCAACGGAAAAATTCCATGGAAGGATCGCATTTCCTATGTAAAGGATATAGGTGTTGTGTTTGGGCAGCGAAGTCAGCTTTGGTGGGATGTGCCGGTAATTGACTCATTTGAACTTTTGCGGGATATCTATTCCATTCCACAGGCAATGTATAAAAATAATCTTGAAGAACTTACAGAACTTCTAAACTTATCAGAGCTATTAAAAACACCGGCAAGACAGCTCTCACTTGGACAGCGAATGCGCTGTGAGATTGCGGCATCGCTTCTTCACAGTCCAAGCATTCTTTTCTTGGATGAACCGACGATTGGACTTGATGCAGTGTCGAAACTTGCCGTGCGTGATTTTATTAAGCAGCTCAATCAAATCCACAAAACAACAGTAATATTGACTACTCACGATATGCAGGACATCGAAGCAATTACGCATCGTATTATGTTGATCGGAAAAGGACGTATCTTGATGGACGGCAGTCCGCAGGAGTTAAAGCAGGGAGCCTCATCCATGGACGAGGCAGTTGTAAAGCTGTACCGCAGCCTTGAGATTTAAGAGGGGAGATGAGTCAAATGAAAAAGTATCTCTCTTTTTTTCGCATGCGCTTTTTGATGGGATTACAATATCGCGCAGCGGCAGCAGCTGGTGTTATCACCCAGTTTACATGGGGATTTATGGAACTTCTTGTCTTTAGAGCATTTTATCAGGCAGATGCGTCTGCTTTCCCAATGAGCTTTGAAGCTGTCGTCAGCTATATTTGGCTGCAGCAGGCATTTTTGGCGCTGTTTATGGCATGGATGATGGAACCTGAGATTTTTTCATCTATTATGGATGGAAATATTGCGTACGAGATGTGCCGCCCTGTCCATATTTATTCCATGTGGTTTGCAAGAAGTGTCGCGAACCGTGTGTCAAAGGCATTGCTTCGCTGTGCGCCAATTTTAGTTGTGGCACTATTTTTGCCAAAGCCATATCGATTGATGCTTCCACAGGATCCAATGACGCTTTTCTTATTTTTTCTGACAATGATACTTGGAACATTAGTAACAGTTGCAATCGGCGTGATTATTTATACCAGCTGCTGTTTTACGATTTCTGCCCAAGGCATTCGCATTTTTTATGCATCAGCGTGTGAGCTTTTGTCAGGTCAGATCGTGCCGCTTCCATTTATGCCAGAGGTGGTACAGCGTGTATTAAAAGAGCTTCCGTTTGCTGCTATGCAGAATGTGCCATTTCGAATTTATTCAGGCGATTTATCTGGTCGCGCCATGGCAGAGGCAATTTTTCTTCAAATATTTTGGCTTATTGTGCTTGTTGGAGTTGGATGGCAATTTGCTAAACTTGCTGAAAAAAAGCTAGTTGTGCAGGGAGGGTGAGTCATGGAAGATAAAATAAAAAGCAAGAATGGAAAGTTAGAAAAGACAAATAAGAAAGAAAAGATGGAGAAGCTGCATAAAAAGGACAAAAAAGTTTCTGCATTAAGATTGTATTGCCATTATATTAGCATTCATGTGCGAAGTACTATGCAGTATAAGACATCCTTTTTCCTGACAACACTTGGACAATTTTTATTTTCTTTCAACGTATTTGTGGGAATTACATTCATGTTTCAGCGGTTTCATGAAGTTAAAGGTTTTACATATAGCGAAGTTTTGATTTGTTATGCGCTTGTGCTAGTCGAATTTTCTCTGGCAGAAATGTTTGCCAGAGGCTTTGACAGTTTTTCGGGTATGGTGCGCCATGCCGAATTTGACCGTGTGCTAGTACGGCCGCGAAACGAAGTCCTTCAGGTTCTTGGAAGCAAATTTGAGTTGTCAAGATGCGGACGCGCCTTTCAGGCGGTGATTTTGTTTATATATGGCGTCATGACTGTACAGATAGATTGGAATCTGACGCGTGTGTTAACAGTTATTTTTATGCTGATCGGCGGAGCTGCTGTATTTTCAGGATTATTTATGGTGTATGCAGCGCTTTGCTTTTTTACACTTGATGGTCTTGAGTTCATGAATGTACTAACAGACGGAGCAAGAGAGTACGGCAAATATCCAATTGGTATTTATGGAAAGCGTATGCTTCAATTTTGTACACTCATTGTTCCGTATGCGCTGATTCAATATTATCCGCTCTTATATTTGCTAGGAAGAACCACTTCTCTCTTGAACATGGTGATGCCACTATTTGCTGTTATTTTTTTGATCCCGTGTTATGCGCTGTGGCGCGTTGGCGTGCGCCACTACAAGTCTAGCGGGTCGTAAATAAGAGTATAAAAATGACAATCAAAAATTGAACATTTTACAAAAATCAGTTAAGAGCATCATCGTCATGATAATTGACACTTCGGTCATAATGATGGAACTGCGTTAGGCGGTCTGTCTTATGACCATCTGGACAACAAGCAGTAAGCTGTGCCTTTAGTTCATCCATTTCAGCAAGGCTAAGCTTTGTGTAACTACCTTCTGGGCGGCGCACATAGTAGCGAAACGAGAAAAGATCACGCTTCTCATCAGCAGCTTCTTCTGTTGTCCAGAACTCATGGAACGAAGTAAAACGCTTGTCATAGAAATCTTTTTCAAAGCGGTCAAATCCAGCTTGATTTTCATAGAAATAATGGCGGTTTCCATCCTTATATATCACTTCAATATAAGAAAAAACCTCCTCAGTGCCCTGCCCCGGGCAGCAGCATCCAAGGTTAAACACGATATCATTCATAACATGACCTTCACGCCATGCAGAAACGTTTTCTGGTGATAAAGAAAAATCCATAGTAAGACCTCCTCGTAAATAGTTTTGCTTTAAATAGTTTTACTTTTGATCGCCTGAACATGCGATTTTCGTTTAACGCCATCATATCATATATTGACAAAACGGGCAACAACTAGTAGACTTAATTGGAAACGTTGGAAAATAATAGAAGTAAAGAGGAAGAGAGGAAAACACTATGCAGGCAAAACAGGAAAAATGGGACTTATATGATCAGCAGGGCAGAAAAACAGGAAAGACCATTCAGGCAGGCGAGAATGTTCCGCAAGGATATTGCCTGTACTGTGTTGGTATCTGGGTAATTGACAGCGAGAAGAAGATTTTGCTCACAAAGCGAAGCAGTCAGAAACGTTATGCACCTGGTAAGTGGGAGAACACAGGCGGTCATATGATTTCAGGAGAGACAAGCAGACATGCCATTGTGCGTGAGCTTAAGGAAGAAACAGGCATTCAGATTGAAGAAAATGAGCTGATTGAGCTTGGAGATAATCATATTGGTCAGTTTCTTGGCGATAATTATGCTGTTTTTAAAGATGTGGCACTTGATGAGGTTCATCTTGAAGAGGGAGAGACAGAGGATGTTATTAAGGTAACACTTCCACAGCTTGAGGAGATGGCAGAGAAGAAGATGCTTAGTCCTGCAGTGTGGGATCATATGGCTGGATATAAGGATGAGTTTTATCGTTTGTTCGATTAAGCAGATATTAAAAACAAAGCCAATGCAAGTATATTTGCAGAATAGGCTTTGTAATGAAAACGAAGAAAGAGGTGCGGCATGAGTCAGCTGTTAACAAGGTCACAGGACATTCGCTATACAAAACTTACATTTGTAGTACAATTCACAGAGGATACCATGCTGCCTAAACAGAAGGTATCTGCTATTCGTGGCGGAATCGGTGAAATGCTGCTGCGTGCTAATTGCGTGCGTGGGCGCGAATGTGAAAAATGTGATTTTTTAGATGAATGTATCGTGCAGCGCATCATGTATTCTAAATATGAAAAGAAGCCATCTTTTGTGACAACAGGCGAGAGCGTAGGCTATGTGCTTGAATGTGATAACTATAAGGAAGAGTTTTATCAGGGAGATCAGTTGAGCTTTCAGCTAATTCTCTTCGGAAAAAATATTGTTTACTTTAATCAATATCTTCAGGCAATCAGCATGCTCGGAGCATCAGGTCTTGGCAAGCATCAGGCACATTTTATTATTGTTTCTGTTAAAAATCAGTATTGGCAGGATATTCTTGTAAATAATAGCATTCAGATGGGAAATTATCAAATTTCCACGCTGGGAGAATATATTGATTACCGAATGAGACAGCTGCAAAAAGTACAACAGGGAAGTTTGTCTAAGGTAAGTGACGCTTGTTATTCAGGGATGCTGACGTTTCATACACCATTTACGGTAAAATATCAGGGAGAATTTATTCGTGATCTTAAAATGGAGCCAATCATCGCGTCCATTCGCCGCCGCCTTTACATGCTGGACTGCTTTGAAGGCATCGAAGCAGAAATATTTTGGGATGAAACGCCAGAGACAGCTGTTACTACGCGTCAGCAGTCAAGGTTAGAAGGAGTCAATCGCTATTCAAATAGAAGAGACAGCGCAATGACACTTCGTGGAATCAAAGGAAAAGTTTGGTTTGATGGTGCAAATGAAGATACAATGAAACTGCTGTTTGCAGGAGAATTGCTTCATATTGGAAAAAACAGCAGCTTTGGATTTGGGGAGTATCAGGTGATGTGGTAATAGCCCGTGAGGGCATTAGAGCAAGAATGGATGGAAAAATTCTCGGGACGCCTGTAATATTGACATAGACATATTTAATTTTTATACTCTTGTTAAAAACAGAGGTCATTAGGCCTCTGGCATAAAGACAGGAGAGATTAGAATTGAAAGAAAGAAAAGAAGAATATCATCAGACGGAAGAAGGCAGAAAAGAACTGAACGTATTTGAGGAACAGTGCATAGGGCGTATCAGTGAAGTACAGAAAAATAGTTACTTAATTCGATATTTGGAAAAAGAGATCCCGGCAAAATTAAGTGGAAAATTTTATCGGGAAGAAACTATGTTTCCAGTAGTTGGAGATTATGTGACTTTCCGTTACAATCCAAATGGTGATTCAAAAATTATAGAAATTTGCGAACGAAAAAATTTCCTGACGCGTCCAGATACGGCAAAAAGTATGAAAGAACAGCCAATGGCAGCAAATATTGACTATGCCTTTCTTGTCATGTCATTGAATGACAATTTCAGTGTCAATCGTGCAGTGCGTTATGCGGCAACTGTTTTGCAGGAAGGCGTACAGCCGATAGTAATTTTGACCAAAGCAGATTTATGTCCAGATGTGGAAATCTTGAAAGAACAGATTAAAGAAATGCTTCCGCAGATAGAAGTTCATGCGGTCAGTGCTTTGACAGGTGATGGGATGGATAAATTACAGGTGTATCTGCAGCCAGGAAACACAATTGCACTTCTAGGATCTTCAGGTGTAGGAAAATCAACACTTGTCAATGCATTAGCAGGAACAGAGATTATGAAAACAGGTGAGATTCGCGAAAAAGATGCGAAAGGACGCCACACAACAACATATCGAGAAATGATTGAACTACCGAATAATGTTGTCATAATAGATACACCGGGAATGCGGGAGATCGGACTTTGTGATGTAGACGAAGGAATTGATGATACCTTTGAAGATATTGCAGAGTTGGCTGCGCAGTGTAGGTTCCGTGACTGCACGCATACAAACGAACCGCGCTGCGCAGTAAGGCAGGCATTGGAGAATGGCCAATTATCAAAAGAGCGTTTTGAACTGTATCGTTCACTTCATGTAGAAAGCAGAAAAAGTGCAGATATGAAGGCAATAGCAAAGGCAAGGAAAGCATTGAATAAGACAAGAAAAAGGTGAAAAAATGCCGCGAGTCATATGACCAGCGGCATTTTTGTCGTGTGAATTTCTGTTGCCTTACATTAGTTAGTACCAATACTCCATCAATTCTTGTGTCGTACCAAATCCCATCCCTTTATAAATCTTAAACGCAGCTTCATTTTCCTCTGTCACATGAAGTGTAACTGGGAAGGTGATCTCTGGCTTTTGCAAAAGCACGTTTACTGCATCGCGGCCATAGCCTTTTCCCTGATATTCAGGATGAATTGCAAGTCCATAGAGATTTGTCTGGTCTGGTTGGATTGAGGTTAATACAAGGCCGACAATTGTACCGCCTGCAGCAATGCACCAGATGGTTTCTCCAGTATCAAATGACTGCTCTAAGAATGCGATGGAATCTTCTTTTTCCATATCGAAGGCGGCACTGTGAACTGCGACAAGTGCAAGTAAGTCATCTTTTGTTGCCGGATAAAGAGTAACGGTGGCATTATTTTCTGCAATTGTAGCATCCCCAGCCACCTCAGGTCTTTTCTCTAACCTCATTAAATGCTCTGTTCCGCTATATTCACAATCTAATACTTCCATTGTCATCAGCGCATCATAGCTGTTTCCATCTGGATAGAAGCATACTGGAGTTTCCTCGTATCCTTCCATAAGCTTCTGGAACAGACTTGTGAAAGCACCCTGGCAGCGATGAGCAGGACTTGTGAAGGCGCTAACCTCGAGATAATCCTCAAGATCATAGCAAAAAAGTACACTGATGAGCTTTGGATTTTTTGAAGACTGATAATATAAATATGCAGTGCCGTCTTCTTCATCCAAATCTGGTACGGCAAGTTCAAGCTGCTCATAGCGGATACAGTCATCAATAAGCTCACGGATGGAAGCTTTATCCTTTTCTGTCAATTCAGTAAATTCTTTTATTTTAATCATGGAATACCTTTAACCTTTCTGCAGCAGATACCATAGGAATCTGTCTGCGCTTACAAACTGCAGTCAGTATACCATGAGTAGACAGAAAAAGACAAGAGATTCCTGAAAACAGTGGTCATTTATTTGGATTCAACGTCTGTAAGCCGTGACCGGAAAAATCGCCTTGAAAGTGCCTTCCATGAGAATGGAATGACTGGATACAGATAAGGATAGCCGCTTATTGTCTTGTTGCAGATCATAGAGCTGATAAACAAAATAACACCTGCTGCAAAGCCCCAGAAGTCGAAAATAGCAGTTAAAATAAGAGTCAGTATTCTCATAAATTTGAGTGCATAACCAAATTCGTAGCTTGATTGTGTATAATTGGCTACAAAAATAAATGCCATATAGACCATAGATTCCGAATTGAACCAGCCAGATTTAACTGAAAACTCACCTAAGACAATACCAGCTGTGATGCTAAGAGGTGTGGACAGCATATTTGGTGTGTTTACAGCTGCAAGACGAAGACCATCAAGTGCCAGCTCTAAAATAAGAAGCTGTAAAATGATGGGAACATTGATATTATCTTTTATAGCAATGAATGATAACCAATCAGGAAGCATTGTTGGGTGCATGGTAGAAAGCAGATACAAAACGGGAACAAAATATGTCATGAGTGCAATCAGAGCTCTTGTTAGACGAAGGTAGGTGCCGGTGAGCGGAGGAAAATAATAATCGTCTGCTTCCTCAACAATATCAAACAAAGAAGAAGGAAGAATCATGGCACTTGGAGAGTTATCAACAAGTATTATCAGATTGCCCTCAAATACGGCAGCGCATGCAGCGTCAGGGCGTTCTGTAAATTTAAATTTGGGAAATGGATTAAACCATTTGTATGGAAAAATACATTCAGCTAAACTTTCCTGGTTCATAGTAAGTGATTGTACAGTGATATTTTGAATCCGTTTCCGTATAGATGATAAAAGCTTTTTATCAACAAGATCGTCTAAATAGCATAAGCAGATATCTGTTTTGGAGCGTGTTCCAGCCTGCTGCATTTCCATGATTAGCTTCGGATCGCGTATTCGCCGCCGTATCAAGGCAGTATTACATACAAGTGTTTCAACAAAACCGTCGCGAGAGCCGCGCATGGTTTTATCTTTGTCTGGTTCAGATATGCTTCGTGCAGGGTAGCTACGGCAGTCTATTATAAAAAGCTGATCATAGCCATCTATAATAAGAAGGCTCATTCCCTTTAATAGCGAGGTGACGGCAGGCGCAAAGTTTGCTTCCAGTTTGATTTCACAGTAGGGAAGCAAGAGGGTCAAAAAAGAAGATGCATCCGTTGGAAAATCTTCAGGCTGTTTGAAGGAGTCTGTTTTTTTAAACATAAATTCCAAAAGCTTTTCAAGTGTGTCGCTTTTGACAAAGCCATCAATGCAGTAAATAGCAGCTTTGTGTCCTTTTAATTCAATGACACGTGTGATAAGATCAAAGCTTTTGTTGATACAAAGAAGCTTGGAAAGATAGTTCATGTTGATATCTATATTTTTTGAAAGTTTTTCCATAATTGTAGTCCTTTCTGGTGGATCTTGTTTTAGTTTTTACCTATTTGAAGCGAATATGCTTTGAATCATTTTCCATTTTGGACAAAAATGTTAAAATATGGAATAAAATTTGTCGGTGATTTGTAGTTAAAAAAAGATTTTACACATGTAGCAGTAAGTTACAAAAAATCAATAAAAGTCGATTGCACATCAAATTAAATGAGATTAAAGGGCAAAAGAGATTAAATTCGCACGGATCAACATTAAATTTGTCACTTGACAATGAAACTAAACATTGTTATGATTAGTCGTGCAGGCAGCCAAAAAAATATTTGGGATGTTTGCAGCGAAAGCGTTGAATCGGAAGGATACAAGGGTGATTACATGAGTAATAAAGTTGTTTTTTCATTGTTGGTAGATAATGAAGCCGGTGTGCTGAGCCGCGTTGCCGGATTATTCAGCCGCAGAGGTTATAACATTGACAGCCTGACGGTTGGAGAGACACAGGATAAGCGTCACTCCAGAATGACAGTTGTGGCAGAGGGTGAGCCAGAGGTGCTTGAGCAGATTGAAAAGCAGCTCGCAAAGCTGGTAGATGTATCAAAGATTCAGATGCTGCCTGCTGATGCGTCTGTCTGTAGAGAATTGATTTTGATTAAGGTAGCAGCAAAACCGGAGGAAAGAGCGCAGGTAATTGCGATTGCAGATATCTTTCGTGCAAAGATCGTAGATGTCGGAGAAGAATCTATGATGATTGAGCTTACCGGAAATGAAAGCAAGCTGGATGCTTGCACAAAGCTTCTTGAGAAGTTTACGATACTTGAGTTAGCAAGAACTGGTATCACAGGTTTGTCAAGAGGTTCTGAAAATAGCCTTTCCTAATGGAAATGCTTTAAAACATATCAATAGTTATATTAAAACGCGACATTGCAACTCTCTAATTTTAGAGTCTTGTTTTGCATATTTAGTAGGGCAGTTGCTCTACAACACTATATGGAGGATAAAGTTATGGCAACAATTTATTATCAGAAGGACTGCAACCTGTCTTTACTGGAGGGTAAGACCATTGCAATTATCGGATATGGCAGCCAGGGACATGCACATGCAAAGAACGCAAAGGAATCTGGATGCAATGTCATTATTGGTCTGTACAAGGGATCCAAGTCTTGGGCAAAGGCAGAAGCAGAAGGATTTGAAGTATATACAGCAGCAGAGGCTACTAAGAGAGCAGATATTGTCATGATTCTGATTAATGATGAGAAGCAGGCAGCTATGTACAATGAGAGTGTAGCTCCGAACTTAAGACCAGGTATGATGTTAATGTTCGCTCATGGCTTTGCAATCCATTTCAATCAGATCGTTCCGCCGGCAGATGTTGATGTTACAATGATCGCACCGAAGGGACCAGGTCACACAGTACGTTCTACTTATCAGGAAGGCAAGGGTGTTCCGTGTCTGATTGCTGTTCATCAGAATGCTACTGGTAAGGCACATGATCTGGCACTGGCTTACGCATTGGCTATCGGCGGCGCAAGAGCAGGTGTTCTGGAGACAACATTCCGTCAGGAGACTGAGACTGACTTGTTCGGTGAGCAGGCAGTTCTTTGCGGTGGTGTTTGTGCATTGATGAAGACTGGTTATGAGGTACTTGTTGAGGCAGGTTATGAGCCAGAGTCAGCTTACTTTGAGTGTATTCATGAGATGAAGCTGATCGTTGATCTGATCAATGAGTCTGGTTTCGCTGGAATGAGATACTCCATCTCCAATACTGCTGAGTATGGTGATTACATCACTGGACCGAAGATCATTACTGAGGATACTAAGAACGCAATGCGTAAGGTTCTGGCTGATATCCAGAGTGGTGCATTCGCTAAGGAATGGCTGTTAGAGAGCAAGGTTGGTATGCCACACTTCTTAGCTATGAGACGTATGCAGGCTGAGCATCCAGTTGAGAAGGTTGGTGCTGAGTTAAGAAGTCTGATGAGCTGGAAGGATACAAAGAAGCTGATCGATAACTAAATCAGTGAACTAAAAAAAGACTTTATAAAAATTTTAGAGACTGGCGGAGAAATCTGCCAGTCTTTTTTTCGAAAAATCTTGTTTTTCTTTCGTGTATCAAGTATACTACAAGGGATATGAAAAAGCCGATAGGTACTGACTAGATCTATTTGTGCAGCAAGATGGCTGTTGATCAGTCAATAAAATAGAAAGATTGAGGAGTTTTCGTTATGGCAAATCAGAATGCAAATGATAATGATACAAATGTAATAAATGCGGATAATAATGGCAGCAATGTCAATAGCAATAGAAATGACGATCATGATGCCTATGAGAAGGTCTGCTATGTCTGCCGTAGACCAGAGAGCAAGGCAGGAAAGATGATCACAATCTCGCCGGATATTACTATCTGTAATGATTGTATGCAAAAGGCATTTAATCAGGTTAACAGTGGTAATTTTCCAAAAATGTTTGGAATCCCAGAGGGTTTTCCATTTGCTGGGATGCCGGATGATCTGATGAATATGATGAGCGGCATGAATATGGGAATGCCGGAGAAACAAAAAATTAAGAAAAAAAAGCCTGATGATCAGGTAAAGCCAATTGATTTAAAGGCAATTCCGTCTCCGCATCAGATTCATGCAAGCTTAAACGAATATGTCGTAGGCCAGGAGCACGCAAAGAAGGTTATGTCTGTGGCTGTATATAATCACTATAAGAGAGTGGCAGCACTTCAGCAAAAAAAGGATGTTGAGATTGAAAAATCAAATATGCTTATGATTGGACCGACAGGAAGCGGTAAAACATATCTAGTTAAGACATTAGCGAAGCTTCTTGATGTGCCGCTTGCTATTGCAGATGCAACATCTCTTACAGAAGCTGGCTATATCGGTGATGATATTGAGAGTGTTATCAGTAAGCTTCTTGCAGCAGCAGACAATGATGTAGAGAAAGCACAGACTGGAATTGTGTTTATTGATGAGATTGATAAGCTTGCAAGAAAAAGAGAGACAAATCATCGTGATGTAAATGGTGAGAGTGTTCAGCAGGGTCTGTTAAAGCTTCTTGAAGGTGCTGAGGTAGAAGTGCCTGTTGGTGCGTCAAGCAAGAATGCAATGGTGCCTATGGTAACAGTAGACACGACTAATATTTTATTTATCTGTGGCGGAGCCTTCCCAGATCTTGATCAGGTAATTCGCGAGCGTCTGGCAAAGAAGTCTTCGATGGGCTTTAATGCAGAGCTTAAGGATCATTATGATAATGAGAAGAATATTTTCCGCTATGTTGAGACAGAGGATCTTAGAAACTTTGGTATGATTCCAGAGTTTTTGGGACGTCTTCCGATTGTCTTTACATTGGATGCACTTGATGAGAAGATGCTGACAAGAATTTTGAGTGAGCCAAAGAATGCACTTTTAAAGCAGTACAGAGAGCTTCTTGCAATGGATGAAGTAGATCTTATATTTGAGCCTGATGCACTTGAGGCAATTGCTGCAAAGGCATTAAAAAAGGATACGGGAGCCAGAGCACTTCGTGCCATTATTGAAGATTTCATGCTCGATATCATGTATGAGATTCCAAAAGATGACAATATTGGCCGTGTACGTATTACACGCGCTTACGTGGAGCATACAGGCGGACCTGTGATAGAGCTTAGAGGACAGGAACCGCTTAGACTGGCGAGTGAAAACTGATCTATAAAAATATAATATAATAAGAAGAAAAAGGTGTCAAAACAGTTTAAAGTCTGTTTTTGACACCTTCTTTTTAACTATTTGCTTCGTGTTCTGATTTGCTTTTCTTTCGGTATGCACTCGGAGAGAGACCAGTAATTTTCTTAAATGTCTGTGAGAAATAACCAGATGAAGCAAATCCACAGGAACTGCTGATTACAGACATAGAATAATCTGTTGTGGCCAGCAGTTTTTCGGCTTTTTTGACACGTGCCTGCATAAGATAATTGATTGGAGAAATGCCATATTCATCGGTAAATGCGTGAACAAGATAATATTTGTTGACATGAGAAAATCTTGCCAGCTGTTCTAGTGTGATATCTTCCTCACAGTTTTGATCGAGATACCGGCGTACAGAATCACATAGGTGAGAAGCTTTCTTGTTGGCTGGAGTAAGAATTGTTGAGAAATTAGTCTGGCGTCCAAAAAGGACAATCAAAATTTCCATTAAATCCTGACATATAGCCTCATGCCCAGGTGCACGTGTTTCAATTTCTTTTAGCATCATCTGTAAATAGAAAACCATCGTATCCTTAATTTCTTTAAAATTAACAATGCAAAAATTAGAATGATCATTTTCAGAGGAAAGTTCCAGACCTTCAATGCCAAGTACAATATATTTCATTGGATGGGAGCGAAGTCCAAGCTCTGTGTGTGAAATATTTGGATTGATGATAATTAAATCATTTGCTTTAACAGGGAAGATATTGTCTTCTACCTGAAACTGTCCAATGCCTTCAAGAACATAAAAAAGTTCAGAGCAATAGTGTGTATGAGGTGTGCTAAGCCAGTCACCGCTGTAGGTAGCAGAGGAGACATAAAGAAGCTTTGCCTTGTTGCGGATTAAATATTCTTTTGTAATTGAGATATCGTAACGTTCATCTGCCATAAATTTTCCTTTCTGTGTGAAAAAAAGAATCGTCGTAATGCTATGATACCATAGAAAAAAAGAAAAGTTTATAATAAATTGTTATAAATTTAAAGAATATTGCTGAGCAATATCAATAAAGTTAATGCGTAAAACTGTTAAAATATACGATAAAACAGTAATTCAATTCAAGAAAAAATATAAAATGCTGAAAAATATAGATGCGAAATTGCAAAAAAACGCTTAAAACAGCAAGATAATAACAAAACAGAGCAATATAAAAGTAGAAATAAGGAGATGGGAAAGTTATAATAAGATCATCAAGAACAGAAAAACAAATTTTTAAGGAGGAATTTATTATGAGAAAGAAATTAACAGCAGTCCTTCCGGCAGCAGCTATGTTTGCATATGCACTTGCAGGAACTACAGGAATTGCACAGAATGTTTACGCAGCAGATGAAGAGGAGACATTAACAGTATGGTGTTGGGATCCTACATTCAACGTATATGCAATGAAGCAGGCCGAGGCTGCATACCAGAAGGATCACCCGAATTTCAAGCTTGACATTCAGGAGAAGGTTTACTCTGATATTGAGCAGAGCCTGATTACAGCAGCAGAGGCTGGTACATATGATACACTGCCAGATATCTTTTTAATGCAGGATTATTCTTTCCATAAGAATGTAACTAATTATCCGGAGATTTTCACTGAGTTAACAGATTCAGGAATTGATTTTTCACAGTTTTCAGCAGGTAAGCTGGCAGACTCTACAGTAGATGAAAAGAATTATGGTGTTCCGTTTGATAATGGTGCGACCATCATGGCAATTCGTTCTGATATGGTAGAGAAGGCTGGACTTAAGGTAGAAGATTTCAAGGATACTACATGGTCTGAATTTATCGAGCTGGCAAAGAAGGTAGTAGAAGCAAATGATGTTCCGATGCTGACAAGCTCAGGCGGTTCAGAGATCGTAATTGAGATGCTGCAGTCTGCAGGCGCATCTCCGATTGTAGATGGCGAAGTTAAACTTGTAGATAACGAAGCACTGAAGGCAGCAATTGAAGTATATAAGCAGCTTATCGATGAGGGTATCATGGTAGACTACACTGACTGGGATCAGTACATTGCTTCCATGAATAAGGGAACAGCAGCAGGTGTTATCCAGGGATGCTGGATCATGTCTTCCATTCAGGCAGCAGAGGATCAGTCTGGTAAGTGGGCAATCGTAAATATGCCGGCACTTGATGATATCGAGGGAGCAACAAACTACGCAAACTGTGGCGGTGCGAGCTGGGCAGTATCTTCTAACTGCAAGAATACAGAACTTGCTTTTGATTTCTTGAATTCTACTTTTGGCGCAGATGTTGATCTTTACGATGATCTGCTTGTAAATGCAGGTGCAATCGCAAGTTATCTGCCAGCTGCAGAGTCTGATGTATACAATGAGACTTCTGATTTCTACGGCGGACAGGCTGTATATAAGGATATCGTTGAATTTGCAGGACAGGTTCCGGGAATTGATTATGGCGCATATTATTCTGATATCAGAAGTGCACTGACGGATGCTGTTACAAATGTGGTTCAGAATGATGCTGACATTGATGAAGAGATTCAGAATGCACAGGATACCGTTGAGTTTAACATTAGCGAGTAATTAAGGAAATTCTGGTACCGGGAATGCAGTGCGTTCCCGGTATATTTTTATCACCATATTTGCCATAAAAATTGAATTTCTGCTTTAATACAGACATCTACAGAAAGCATTTTTGCATGGCTCTGAATAATTACAAAATAGAAAGGCGTGGTTAACGTGAAAAGACAAAAAACAAAGATGAGCCTGGAAAAAAGACATAATCTTACAGGATGGTTTTTCTTAATTCCAGCCGCACTTCTCATTTTTATATTCTGCTTTTATCCGATGGTGCAGGCATTTGTGCTTTCTTTTTCAAAAAAAGGTACAGGTGGTGCAAGCACATTTGTAGGATTGGCAAATTATAAAAGAATTTTGAAGGACAAAACATTCCAGCAATGCTTGTTTAATACCGTATTTTATTTTCTGATCCAAGTGCCGATTATGTTAATTTTGGCACTTTGTCTTGCTCAGCTTCTGAATAATCCAAAGATTAAAGGAAAAAGCATTTTCCGTACATTGATTTTCCTTCCATGTGCGACATCACTTGTATCATATTCTATGATTTTCAAATCCTTGTTTGCACAGGATGGTCTTGTTAACAATGTTATTGCAGCGATTGGTTTGACACCGGTAAATTGGTTTCAGGATGCATGGGCAGCACGCTTTGTAATTGTAATTGCATTGATTTGGCGATGGACTGGCTACAACATGGTATTTTATCTTGCTGGATTGCAGAATATTGATTATTCAGTCTATGAGGCAAGCTACATTGATGGTGCAAGTCCATTTAAACAGTTCACACGTATCACCATTCCACTGTTAAAGCCGACCATTTTGTTAACTGCAATTATGTCCACATCAGGAACATTGCAGTTGTTTGATGAGTCAGTGAACCTGACGGGCGGAGGTCCGGGAAAATCGACTATGACACTGGCACATTATGTTTATAATATTTCCTTTGTGGAGACACCAAAATTTAATTATGCTGCAGCGATTTCGGTATTTATTTTGGTAAGCGTGGCAATTCTGTCAGCGATTCAGATGAAAGTAGGTGATAAACGTGACTAAAGTAAAAACAACAATATCCTATGTGATTTTGGTTCTTGCAAGTTTTTTGTCAGCGTTTCCTCTATATTATATGATATCAGGTGCGACAAACGCCAGTATTGACATTGTTAGAGGAAAACTGATTCCTGGAACTCATCTGTTGGAAAATTATAAGACATTGATAGAGACACAGAATTTAGGTCTTGCAATGTTTAATTCTTTTAGAAATGCGATTGTAATAACGGTAATCTCACTTCTTGTATGCTCAATTGCAGGTTACGGTTTTGAGATTTATCATGATAAGGGAAAGGATATTTTAATGAATATCCTGTTACTTGCAATGATGCTTCCGTTTGTTGCTATTATGATTCCGTTATTTAAGCTGTTTGCATCATGGAAGCTTGTAAACACTTGGATTGCACTGGCATTGCCATCTATTTCAACGCCATTTTTGATTATGATGTTCCGTCAGGCAGCAAGATCTTTCCCTCATGATATTATTGAGGCTGCACGATTAGAGGGATTAAGCGAGATTAAGATTTTCTTTACGATGTTTATTCCTGTTATGAAATCTACATATGGTGCAGCTATGACAGTAACATTTATGAATGCATGGAACAATTATCTGTGGCCAACAATTATCCTTCAGGATAAAAATGAGGTTACAATGCCGATGTTAGTAGCAAATTTAAAGAGTGGCTATAGTGTAGATTACGGAATGCTGATGTTAGGTGTACTGATCTGTACGCTGCCGACAGCGATTATTTTCCTTTGTCTGCAGAAGAGCTTTGCAAATGGAATTGCGGGAGCAGTAAAATAATGAGAAATCAGATGAAAAATAAGTATTGTCTGGATGAAAAAGAATTACAAAAGGCAAAGGCTGCACTTTCGCTGGCAAAAAACTTTGGTCTGATTCTTGACGACAGTTTAGAAGCGTTAGAAGAGCGCCGCAAAGAAAAAAATGAAGAGAACGGGCATAAGCAGGAAAATGGGGAACTGTTTTATGGACCATGTTTTTATACCCCACCGATGTATCTTCAATATGAGCTGACAAGATTTCGCCTGGATTTCGTACAGCCATCTGAAAAAATCAAAAAGCTAGGTGTTTGTCCATCCTTTACACGGGAAGAAAGACTGAATTTTTATGAAAATAATCATGATCTTTTTGGACGTTACCATGGAGATTATTTCCCATTTGAGGATGTAGAGCAGATCATTGAGAAAAGATTGAGAGAGGAAGCATATGACAAACTCATTCAAAACATATTATGTCAGTCAGATTGACGGAAATGATACAAATGATGGTTTAAGCAAATCGTCTGCATTTGCAACTTTGTTTGCCATCAACCGCTTGACGCTGCAGCCAGGAGATCGTGTGCTTTTAGCCAGGGGATCTGTTTTTGAAGGACAGTTTTTACAGATCAAAGACAGTGGAACAAAAGAATCTCCTATTGAGATTGGTGCATATTTGCCAGAAAGCGGCGAGAAATTTTATGATGAAGTATTGCCGGTGATTGCAGCAAATGGACAGGGAATTTGGTATCAGGATTATGGCACAGAATTAGATTCGCCAACACATGTGTATCAGGGATATGTGTCATCAGCAGTGTTGCTGTACGATGCAGAATATATCTGGATTCATGATATTGAGATTACAAACAGTGCAGAGAACATCATAGGAGAAACGTATAGTGCACCTTATAAGATGAATCGCACAGGAGTTGCTGTTGCTGCAAGGGACAAGGGAGTAAGAAGTGGTATTCACCTGCAGAATCTTTATGTTCATGACGTTCATGGAAATGTTTATGATAAGCATATGAATAATGGCGGCATTTACATGACAGCATTAAAGCCGGCAAATGAAGATATTACAGGCGCATCTCGTTTTTGCGGTATTACAGTAGAAGGATGTTTTGTCTACCGTACAAGCCGTTGGGGAATTGCAGTTGGCTATACATATGCACATGATAAGTTTCAGGGAGCTATATTGGATGAAGAAGCATTCCTTAAGTATGGTCATGAACATATGGTGATTCACAATAATTATGTTAAGGAAGCAGGCGGAGATGGTATTACAGCTATGTATGCGCTTCGTCCGCTTGTGGAACACAATATGACAGATTGTATAGCACAGGAAATTAATGATCGTATTTATTGCTGTCCAAAAAATCGTGCAGGAAAGGTAGCGGCAGCCATTTGGCCATGGAAATGTAAGGATGCGCTGTTTCGTTACAATGAAGCAGCGGACACGAGATTAAATCAGGATGGAATGGCGTATGATGCAGACTCCGGAGATGGAACAACATATGAATACAATTACAGCAGACAAAATGAAGGCGGATGTGTGATGTTTTGTCTTGATGAAGCAATTCATAATACTTTCAGTCATAATGTAAGCTATGATGATCTTGGAGGAACAATAAGTCCATCTTTGAATCCTGATGCATTGCTTTCTCATAACATTTTTTATGTCAGAGAAGGTGTTCCATTTGTGAGAAATCAGATGGGCGGCGGAAATTATACTGAGGAAGAAAACCAGATTATTGTGTTGAAATAAGAGCAGTAAAACAAAAAGAGAATAAGAAAATTTTCGATAGGAGGATAACGTAAGATGAGCCAGACAAAGGGAAGAGTTACGATTCCGACCAATCTAGACGTTGTACCAGAAACAATTGAACTGATGAAGCGCTGGGGAGCGGATGCAATACGTGACTGTGACGGAACTGAATTTCCAGAGGAATTGACAAAAACGGGTGCAAAAATTTATGCGACTTATTATACAACAAGAAAAGATAATGAGTGGGCAAAGGCAAATCCAGATGAGGTGCAGCAGTGTTATGTGATGACAGCCTTTTATACAGCGGTTGACAAAGAGCTTTCCATCCCGCTTATGAAGGGAATATCAGATGAACTGATGAAGGTCAACACAAGAGATGATATCAAAAGATGGTGGGAAGTTATTGACCGTTCAACAGGTGAGATCGTGCCGACAACGAATTGGAATTATCAGGAAGAGACTGGCTGTGTGGTGATCTGCGACGCTGTGCCATTCCATGAATATACGGTCAGCTTTTTAGCATATATTATCTGGGATCCGGTTCATATGTATAATGCAGTAACAAATGAATGGAAGGATTTTGAGCATCAGATTACTTTTGATGTGCGCCAGCCAAAGACACATAAGTATTCATTAGAGCGTCTTCGCAAGTATTGCGAAGAGCATCCATATGTGAATGTTATTCGTTATACAACATTTTTCCACCAGTTTACTCTTATGTTTGATGAGTTAAAGAGAGAAAAATATGTGGATTGGTATGGCTATTCTGCATCAGTCAGTCCTTATATTTTAGAGCAGTTTGAAAAAGAGGTGGGTTATCCATTCCGTCCGGAGTATATAATCGATCAGGGCTATTATAATAACCAATATCGCGTTCCGAGCAAGGAATTTAAAGATTTCCAGGCATTCCAGCGCAGAGAAGTAGCAAAGCTGGCAAAGGAAATGGTAGATATTACTCACGAGTGCGGTAAAGAAGCCATGATGTTTTTAGGCGATCATTGGATTGGAACAGAACCGTTTATGGAAGAGTTTGCTACAATTGGACTCGATGCAGTTGTAGGAAGCGTTGGAAATGGAAGTACATTGCGTCTGATTTCTGATATTAAGGGCGTAAAATATACAGAAGGCCGTTTCCTGCCTTACTTCTTCCCAGATACATTCCATGAGAATGGAGATCCAGTGAAGGAAGCAAAGGAAAACTGGATTACGGCAAGACGTGCGATTTTAAGAAAGCCGATTGATCGTATCGGATATGGTGGATACTTAAAATTAACACTCGATTTCCCTGAATTTTTACAGTATGTTGAGGACGTATGCAATGAGTTCCGTGAGCTATATGAAAATGCAAAGGGAACGACACCGTATTGCGTGAAAAAGGTGGCAGTGCTCAATAGCTGGGGTAAGATTCGCAGCTGGGGATGTCATATGGTACATCATGCGCTTTATCAGAAGCAAAATTATAGCTATGCTGGAATTATTGAGGCACTTAGCGGAGCACCATTTGATGTTTGCTTCATTTCATTTGATGATATTCTTCAAAATCCGCAGATATTAAAGGATATTGATGTTATTATCAATGTTGGAGATGGTGACACAGCTCATACTGGTGGAAGTGTTTGGGAAAATCCAGAAATCTCATCTGCAATTCGTGAATTTGTTTACAATGGAGGTGGATTTATTGGTGTTGGTGAACCATCTGGCCATCAATTCCAGGGTCATTTCTTACAGCTAGCTGATTTGATTGGTGTTGAGAAAGAGACAGGATTTACTTTGAATTACGATAAGTATAACTGGGAAGAACATCATGATCATTTCATTCTTGCCGATACAACAAAGCCAGTAGACTTTGGAGAGGGAAAGAAGAGTATGTACGCATATGCTGGCACAGAAATTCTTGTACAGCGTGAAAAGGAAGTGCAGATGGCTGTAAATGAGTTTGGTAAGGGTCGAAGTGTATATATTAGCGGCCTGCCATATAATTTTGAGAACAGCCGTATCTTATATCGAAGCATTTTGTGGAGTGCGCATGGTGAGGCTGTCTTAAATCAGTGGTTTAGCACAAACTTTAATGTAGAAGTTCACGCTTATGTAAAGAATGGAAAATTCTGCGTGGTGAATAATACTTATGAACCGCAGAAGACGACTGTTTATCGCGGTGACAAAAGCAGCTTTGAGTTGGAAATGGCACCAAATGAGATTAAGTGGTACATGATTTAACAAAATAATAAAAAGACTTTCTAAAACAATCATAACGTACATATGCTAGTATGACGAGATTTGTTTTAGGGAGTCTTTTTTTGAACTGTCAGGATCAGATTTATTCAGAGGAATATAGTGATTTTATTGGAAATCGAAGTCTTATTGAGTCAAAGTACGCTCTTGATTGTAAACAGCCATTGGGTGCTATGTTTGCATCTCTTTACCTGAAGCTTTCGGATGGATATGAAGATGGAACTGTCTATGGCTATTATAACATTCCAAAGCTGTTTGGTTTGCAGGATACAGGAAGTATGGAAGCATCTGGTATTTTGCAGGTAAGGGAAAATCCAGATCTTAAGCTTGATGGAAGTGGTGTTTTGATTGGATTTGTGGATACGGGAATTGACTATGCAGGTTCCATTTTTCTAAAACAAGATGGAACAACGAGAGTAATAGCAATCTGGGATCAGACAATACCGGCCGAAAGCCCAATCAGACTGCCAGAGCTTCCAACAACGCTAGAGAATATTACAAGAACACCAGAAGGATTTTTATATGGAAGCGAATTTACGCATGAGCAGTTGAATGCAGCAGTAAAAATGGAAGATACTTATGAAGGAATTTCGTCAAGGGATGAAAATGGACATGGAACTTTTTTGGCTTCTATAGCGGCAGGAAATGAGCTTCCAGATGGAAGCTTTACTGGTGCAGCGCCAAAAGCAGATATTGCAATGGTAAAATTAAAGCCTGCTAAGAATCGCCTGCGAGCTTATTATCAGATTAAAGAGGATGCGGTGGCCTATCAGGAAAATGATATTATGGCAGGTGTTCTTTATCTTGTATCGTTAGCAAAGAAGCGTCAGCAGCCACTTGTGATTTGTCTGGGACTGGGAACGAATGCTGGATCACATCGCGGTGGCTTGCCGCTTGCAAGAATGCTTGAAGAGCTTGGAAGTTCTGTTGGCATCACAATTGTGGCAGGAACAGGAAACGAGACAGCAAGAGGTCATCATTTTGAAGGACAGATTTCATCAGAAAGCGGATATGAGGATGTAGAGATTCGTGTGGCAGAGGGAGAGAATGGCTTCTTTCTTGAATTGTGGGCAAATGCACCGGAAACATATTCAGTTGCGATACGTTCTCCAAATGGAGAAGTAATTCCAAGAATCTACGTGAGGCCAGGGCGCATTGAAGTTTTAAATTTTGCACTGGCGCAGACAAGAGTAGAGGTTTCTTACAGACTCTCTGTTACGGGAACAGGTGAGTTTCTTGCGCTGCTTCGCTTTATAAATATTACACCAGGTGTCTGGACAGTACGTGTATATAATGATCTTTTTATAACAGGTCATTATCATATGTGGCTTCCGATAGAATCATTTTTAAGGCAGGATACTGTATTTCTTCGTCCTTCAGAATTTATAACGCTTACTTCGCCGTCCGATGCAGCAAATGTGATTTCAGTTAGTAATTACAATCATCAAAATAATAGTATTTACTTGTATTCAGGGCGTGGCTATACTACAGATGGTCGGATTTGTCCGGATTTGGCGGCGCCTGGTGTTGGAATTGAAGGTTTTACATCGTCGTTATCAGGTGTGGGAAATGAACTTCGCCGTGTGCAAAGAAGTGGTTCAAGTGCTGCAGCAGCGCATATGGCGGGAGCAGCGGCATTATTTTGTCAGTGGACAAGAGAAAGTGGGATTCGCTATTTTAGCAGTACAGACGTAAGGACGTATTTTATAAGAGGTGCAAAAAGAGATTCATCGAGAACATATCCTAATAGGGAATGGGGATTTGGAACGCTTGATTTGTATGGTGTTTTTAGAAATCTTCAGACGCAGATTTTCTGAAGTCGTTACAGTTTGCGCGTCATGCGACTAAAGCCCTTCGGTGTAATGGTTTCGTTGCCGATGAAAAAATACTATACATATTCAAGAAAAAGATGTATAATATCAACAGATATTTCGGCAAAAATAGCGAAAATCTGTCAAAAATTAGAAAAGTTATATGCATCAAACAAAAGGGATGAAAGGAGAAAATCAATATGGAGATGCAAAATCAGATAAAGGAATATGTGGCACAATATGAAAAGGAAGTTCGAAAACTGGCAGACCAGTTAAGAAATGAGTGCATGCCACAGCCTACAGAGGAACTTTTTAGCGAATTTGAAACAAATGGAAACCGTATGCGCTATGAGGCTGTTTATTTTGGAAGAAGAAAGTTCTTATCAGTGCTTGGTCTTGCAAGTGTGATCTGGCATGAAAAAGAAGATATTCAAAAGTTAGAAGAGGTAATAAGGGAAATTTGTGCAGAGGAGTGCTGGGCACTTCCGGCACATGTGAGAAGAAAGGAAAATCCAAATTGGAGAGGTGTAATTGATCTTTTTGCAAGTGAAACGGGTCAGACACTTGCACATATTACAACTCTTTTAAAGGATGAGCTTTCAGAAGAAGTTATTACGCTTGCACAAAACGAAGTGAAGGCTCGTATTCTTAAGCCATTTATAGAGTCGAAGGTGCCATATGCAAGCTGGGAACAGGCAACGAATAATTGGAATGCTGTTTGCTGTGGCAATGTGGGAAGTGCAGCTCTTCTTCTTATGAAGGAAGGAACAGAAAAGAAAAAACTGTTAGAACGACTTAATTATGCACTGGAAAATTATTATTTAGAAGGCTTTGGCATGGACGGTGCATGTCAGGAGGGTCTTGGTTACTGGGTATATGGTTTTACGTATTTTACATTATTTGCGTTAGCACAAAGAGAATACAATCCATCAAAGGATCTTATGGCATCTGAAAAGGTAAATGCGATAGCTCATTTTCAACAGAAGTGTTATTTTGCCGGAGGCCGTACTATTAGCTTTTCTGATGGTGATTCAAGAGGAACATATCCGATGGGACTTACCTGCTGCCTGGCAGATCAGTACAGTGATATTCGTTTTCCAGATACATTATATGCGCAAAAGCTTGATGGAGATAGCTGTTGGAGATGGGTTGGCATTTACTGGAACTGGTATTGGACACATCGCTATTTGGACGATGTACAGAATAAAAAGGCAGAAGAACCAAAGCCGTTAGAGCAAAGCGGTATGTGCATTTTGCAGGATGCGCAGTGGTGTATTTTAAGAGGTGCAAAGCAAACAGCTGTTATTGCAAAGGGCGGTAATAATGGTGAATCACATAATCATAATGATGTAGGAAGTTTTCAGTATCTGGCAGATGGAGAAGCTTTTCTTGATGATTTAGGCGCCGGAGAATACACAAAGGATTATTTCTCTGAAAAACGTTATGAGATTTTCTGTAATAGAGGCGAAAGCCACAATATTCCGATCATTGGAGATGTTGATCAAAAGGCAGGAAAGGAATATTGTGCCGACAGATTTGAATTAACGACAGATCGTAATATTCTGATTTCATTTGCAAAGGCATATGGAATTGAGTCACAAAAGGCATATCGTGAGATTTGGCTGGATGAAAATACGGGAAAACTTACTGTATGTGATTATATTCAGTGCAGACCGGGTGTTGAAGTTTGTGAAAATCTTGTTACCAGACTGCCTGTAAGTGTTGAAAATGATAGTGTAGTAATTCATGGAGAAAAGCATTGTGCTATTTTACATGCAGAGGGACGCAAGGGTGAATTTAAAATCAAAACAGTAGAACATTATAACCATCAAGGTATCTTGGAGAATATTAATGTCATTCGCTGGGAAGTTTGCTGTGAAGAGCCGCAAAACAGCAAAATTGGTATTGCAGACAGCAAAATTTGTCTGCAAATAACAGAATAAGCCGAGTATAATTAAATGGGCAGGTAGTAACCTGCCTATTCTTTTAAAATATGGGAGGAATAAATGAGAAGGAAACAGTTAAAAACAAGAATAAGCGCACTTTTTATGGCTGTTTCTCTTTCTGTAGCGGGAAGCTTTGCGGGAGTAAAAACAATACCGGCAGCAGAAGAAATGAGCACAACCGACATTAGCTTGTATCAGGAAGAGAATCAGACGCAAGAGAAAATCGAAGTGCAGACTGAGACTAGTCCACAGCTAGAAACTTCAGCAGCAATAACAGAAAGTCCACAGTCAGAAAGCATACAGCCAGAAAGTACACAGCCAGAAAGTAGCACATCGTTAGAGACTGAGTCAACGATAGAAACAGCTTCTGAACATGAAGAAACAACAGTGGGAGAAGATGTAAGTGAAACAATAACTGAAACAGCTATTGAAACAACAGTAGAAGAATCTCCTGAAGAATCATCTGTAGAAGATATATTTGCAGAAGAATCTTCTGAGGAAGTATCATCGGAAGAAATGACAGAAGAGTTAACAGAAGAGGAGTTAACTGAAGAAGAGTCGACTGAGGAAATAGAAGAGGAAACTACTGAGTTTGAATATGGAATTGATTTTCTGGATCTTGGAGATGTGACTCAGATTATTCAAATTTCGTCATGTCGGATAGAGGGAAGTCAAGTAATTGTCAAGGGAAAGCTTAATCACAAGTTTAAGACAGTAGATGAGAAATTGTATCTGTTTGAGGAGCCAATGTATCAAAAAGACATTACAGGCAGTCCGATTGCAGATGTGAAAAAAGAAGATACGTTTGAATTTTCTGTTCCGCTGAATAATAATACAGCACAGTCAAAATTGTATTCCAAATTTTTTGTTGGAATGAAATTTAGGGATGGTACGTATCAAGCACTCAGTGATGGCTACTTTATTACAAATCCAGAAGCATTGGCAGAAAATCAGTCATCATATCCGCAGGCAAGAAGCAAAAAAGGACTGCTCACAGATACTGTTTTTGGAACAGATATTGAAGAATTAGGCCTTAGTTATACAAATGTAAATATTATAATGAATGAGCTAATTAATGGCAGCGGATATTCTTATACATATAATGGAAAAACATATCAGTATTCGTCAAATTGTATTGCTAAGTTAGATCAAACACTTCTTATGTACGACCGAAATAATATTATTGTGAATGCGATTTTATTATGGCAGCCAGATCAAAACCCACATAGCTTTGGCTATCCTGGTGCAAATGCATCAATTGGTGCATATCATGGATGGAACGTTGTCTCGAAGGAAGGAATTGAATGTATTTCAGCAGCACTTCATTTTCTTGGAGAGCGATATGGCAGAAGTGATCATGCATATGGACATATTGCAAGTTGGACAGTTGGAAATGAGGTTAATGCAGATACCTCGTGGAATTATACAGGTCACCAGTCAGCGCCGGATTATGCATATATTTATACCAATATGATGAGAATTACAAGCCAGGCAGTGAAAAGCAGCTGTGCACATGCGCGAATTTTTATGTCGTTAGACATGTATTGGCATGGTGTGTCTGGAGGAACACGTTATGATGGAAAAGAGCTGATTGACTATGTCAACACTTACATGAAGGCAGAGGGTGATATTGAATGGGGAGTAGCATTCCATCCATATGGAAATCCACTTACGGAGGCAGAGTGGTGGAATGATAATGCAACCTTTAATGAAAATGCGATTTTTATCTCAATGGAGAATATTTCAGTTTTAACTGGATATTTGTGTAAAAATGGACTGCGAAATCCAGATGGCTCCGTAAAACATGTAATACTGTCTGAGCAGGGATATACATCACATTCTTTTAATCAGGGAAATGTAGAGTGGAAACAGGCGGCGGCACTTGCTTATGCGTATTATGTGACTGAAGCAAACCCTTATATTGATGCATTTATTGCAATGAGAGAAGTAGATGCGAAGCTGGAGGCAGATGCAGGAATACATCAGGGACTTTGGTATAATGATGAAAATAAAGCATGGTGTACATTTGCAAAGAAGCCTGCGTGGACGGTGTGGAAATACATTGATACAAATCAGTCATTTGCATATACAGATTCACTTGCATCGCTTGTCGGTTTGTCATCATTCTCATCCGTATATGGTTCTGTAATGGCAGCAAAAAACAGGGGTGTAGATTTGGGTACTGGCGGATATGCCGCGTCATATAATGTTGGAACATCTCTTATGAATGGCTGGTATGGTGAGTACGGATTAACTTCCTGTAGTGCAGACAGCCAGAAGATTGCTGTAAATGCAGGAGTAAACAGTCCATTCACATATGCAGGAATTGCACGCACAGGAAATGTTGACTTTTCTTCACAGCGCTATTTTTGCTTTAATATTTCAGGAACGGCTGGAGATAATCAAAATTTGAGAGTGCGTATGCGTTTTACAAGCGGTCAGGACACGCTTGAAACAGAGCTTGCACTGAAAAAGAATGTAAATCAGATGATATATGCTGATCTTGGAAACTGGAAGGGAAAAGGCAATGTCTCTAAGATTCAGATTTGGGTGCAGCAGGATGGAACTGAAAAATGGCAGAATGGAAGTTTTACAATTCAGAATGTCTGCCAAAGCAGCAGTATAAATACAACATCAGCACCGTCACTTACAATTACAGAATCGGGATACACAGGAGTAACTCAAGATGCATTTACAGCATACTGCAAAGTGAGCGGAACAAAGCCGGTTGCAAGAGTAGAATATAGTGCATGGAATATTGCATTCAGCACAGAGAAAACTGTTACGAAGACGGGAAGCATTTCTGGCGGATATTCTCAGTGCAGTTTCTCAATTTCTGAGTTTGGATGGAGAACAGGTGCATATGGTGTTAGAATTGTGGCATATGATACAGACAACGTAGCTTCAAAGCCGGTGCTGGTTAGTGTTACTGTGAAGGGTGCGGCAGAGGCACTTGTTATTTACAATGTCTATACAACAGATATTTCTTATAATGGATTTACACTTACAGTAGAAGCAGCCAGTGATTATGGTCTTTCTGGAAATTCTTCTGTGGCAGTATGGAGTAGTACAGCAGGACAGGCAAAGACTCTTATCTGGTATCCGCTTCAGTTTGTGAATGGACGGGCAAGTGTTCGTGTAAATATTTCAAATCATGGAAATTATAGAGGTGAATACAATTGTCATGCGTATGTTACTGATAATAGGGGAACAAAAAAGCTGTATGCATTAACAGCATCTGTTCCTACGCCAGTTCCTAAGATTACATCAGCATCTGTAACGGAAGTTAGTGCTTTGGGATATCAGGTGAATGCAAACTTTGATTGTCCGCTTGGTGTGTCAAAGGCAGAGATGAAAACATGGACAGACAAACTTGGCTTAGGCGCTGCAGTGACAACGAATATGACGGTCAATGGATCAAGTGTAATGTCATACGTAATGACTTCTGCTCATCAAAATAAAAGTGGAACGTATCATTCTGTTATTTATTTGTATGATAAAGCAGGAAATTGTGTAACGCGAACACTTGATGTTCAAATTCCAGAGGATTTGGAGAAAGTGAGTGGAAAGCCGAAAATCACAGCTTCATGTACACAGACAAGTGCTGATCATTATCGAATTTCGTTCCAGTATAGTACGTTTTTTGGCGTAAATGCGATTCGCGTTGCAACATGGACAGCAGAAAATGGTCAGGATGATCTTGTTTGGAGAGATATAAATTATAATCCATCCACAATGTCAGGATATATTGACCTTCCAGCGAAAGATAAAAAGGGAGGCCCATATATTAATGATGTGTACATATGGGATTACGCAGGACAGTTTAGTATGTATCGTGTTATTACGAATACACCTTCTAAAATGCCAAAAATTGTTAAGATTACAGTATCAGAAGTGAGCAGCACTGGATATCGTGTAACAGCTCAGTTCGAGGCTTCAAGAGGAATATCGAAAGTGCTGTTGCCGACATGGACAGAGGCAAATGGTCAGGATGATTTAGTTTGGCATCAGGCAAGCGTCTCACAGAATACTGCAACATGTTATATCCGTACGTCAGATCATAAAAATGAATATGGAACCTATATTACACATATTTATGTATATGATGCGGATGGAGATTTTGCACTGGAAGGAACTGATGTTATTATTGATGCAGCATCGAATAGAGGTTATACGGGATTACTATGTCAGGATGGTATCTGGAAATATTATCAGAATGGTGTATTTGCATCGTATTATATGAATCTGGTTTATTATAACGAAACCTGGTATTATGTAAAAAATGGTGTTATTGACTGGACATATACAGGATTATATCAATATAATGGAACTTGGTATTACATTCAAAAAGGCATTTTAAACTGGAATTATACGGGACTGTGTCAGTATTATGGAACATGGTATTACATCCAAAAAGGTGCATTAAACTGGAAGTATACGGGACTATGTCAGTACAATGGAACATGGTATTACATCCAAAATGTCTTATGACGTCACCTATGATACATCAAATAGCGCCCGTCATGGCTTTTTGA
>OLPV01000444.1_pt1 | contig 36255 bp, 38 predicted proteins | sample 1671961 | NCBI WGS metagenome assembly OLPV01 (sample SAMEA3136630, study PRJEB25190) | human gut metagenome | biome: human gut; feature: human-associated habitat; material: faeces | place: Austria | collected 2013 | reverse complement strand
CCAACATCTATAGGTGTTCCTGCCATCTCTTCGATATTTATAAATGCAAATACATCAATATATGTATGGCCGTTTTCTACAATTTCGTGCTCCTCATAATTATCCATTTCCAGAGAAATAACAAATCCTGTCAGTTGTTCTGTTTTTCTTAAAATAAATTCCTGATATAGAGTCGATTCTCCATCATCCCAATCCCAATTCTCCGAAGTCGGTTCATCGCTTTTACCCGCATGGGATCCAAATGTATCGCAAAACGAACAGGAGATTATGTTACATTCGTCATCTAAAACTAAATCAGCATGCGCATTGAGGTATCCACCCATTTCAAGTGCCGCTTTAAATGTAACCGTTATATATGCCTCTCCATTATCGCTTAATACAAAACTATCATATGAATCAATTGCTTCACCATGCGAATCTGTTATATGCGCATATACAGCAGACCGATACTCAGCCTCAGATTTAGAACGACCGATCAAATGATTACTTGTCAGCTTTAGTGCAGCCACCCCTAAAAGAGCAACCAAGAGAACTATTACAATTGCTGCTATTATTTTATTGAATCTGCCTTTTCCTTTGCTTTCTTCGCAACATTCAACTATGTGCTTTTCCTCGCTGTTATTCTTTGATGCCACAGGTGGACTATATGAAGAAGATATCTCTTCCGCCCACACTTCTGCGGGGACACCACAGTTTGGGCAGCGAGCAGATTCACTTGAAATTTCACTTCCACACTCTGGGCATTTTATCACTGCCATTTCCAGTCCCTCCTTTTTTGGATAAAGTTGTAGTTTTCATTCAACATCATCCATAGAGAATTCTCCCGGTCTAAAAGTATATTTCCACCATGTTTTTAATTCCCGATCATAAACGCGGTCAACCCATCCGTCCCCATTGTCATCATAAGCATCACAATGTATGCCGTGTTTTACTTTACTTTGATTATGATTTTGTGAAGTTAAAATAATTATTGATCCAAATATTACTGCAATTATACTTAATATAATCCATACTATTTTAGCTTTATTATCTTGAATTACAACTTGCTGATTCTGATTATAATCAGGATCGTCTAAACTAATTCTGTTTTTCATTTTAATAACTCCTTACTTCGGCTAAAATGCTCCCGGTCACTCTATCAAATTCGGTATAAATTTCGTTATGTCTGCCAGGCAATACTCGAACTAATGTTGAGCGTATACTACACTTAATTTCAATATTTGTAGGTTCAGTAATCGGTATTTCTTTTGTTTTAGCTTTGTAAGACACATCCCCAAGATATTTGCCGTTAAAATAAATTTTTAATTTGGGTTTGACTAAAAACCATCCGGTATAGCCATAAATAACTACTGTTCCAACGGGATTTGAAATTGTGTGATTTAACGGGAATCCACAGTGGATACAATCCTTCGCCTTGTCCGAGATATCTCTGCCGCATTCCGGACATTTTATCATTGCCATAAACATCATCCTCCAATTCTATAGAGCAATGAACCGAAGTGGGGCGATTCGATCTTCCTCTTTCACATTGAAGCCCAAACCGACCCGTTGTACTTTGCAGCACCTTAACTCCATGGGATCGACCTCTAACCACAGCGTTGAATCTGCGGCTAAAAGATTTTTTCCATGATAATTCTTTTTATCAATCTTTAAGCCCTCACAAACCTTTATCGGACCATCATAATACACTTTCTCATTACCTGCCTTGCGAATCAAAACATTGTCTCGTTCATCTCGATGTCCGCATACAATGAGGAGCATTCCAGCGTATATGCAACAGACTCCACCTTCCCCAAACAGCGGCATAGTGGCATCGGTTTTTTCGTTGTCTCTACCATAGCAGGCAGAATCAGAAGCAGGATATGCCTCCGTTTCTGTGATGCGAGCACGTAGAATTTTCCCATCGGGCAGTTGATGACACAAAACTTTTCCTAAAAGCCAAGGAGCAACCTCACGCGCAGGCGCAGAAAAAAGATGGCGGTCTTTCTCTGTAAACCTCAAATCATTTTTTATGATGATATCACTCATGTTATTTTCATTCCAATCACAATTATCAAAAAGTGTACTTTTGCAAATCACAAAAAAGTCGTAAATCGAGGTCAATATTTTCAGCTCAACACCTTGAAAAATGACGAAAATCGGAGTATAATTTAAATGTATAATTGTGTACACCCCGATTTGTAAAAGTACACCTTTACAAATCGGGGTATCGTTTTGTTTAAGCCACATTTTCAAATTTTCTCGCCTTTCCATAGAATGTGCCGACAGGCATATTGCAGGCGTTAGCCGCTTCTTTCAGCGTGAGCTTCTTACTTCGCCATGCTTTGTGTACCTCATAGAAGTTATCGGGCAGCGGCAAGGGTGGTCTGCCAAACTTGACACCTTTTGCTTTTGCCGCAGCTATGCCCTCGGCTTGACGCTGCTTGATGTTGGTACGCTCATTTTCTGCAACGAATGACAAAACCTGCAAAACAATGTCGGAGAGGAAAGTACCCATAAGGTCTTTTCCCCGACGGGTATCAAGCAAGGGCATATCCAGTACCACAATGTCGATGCCTTTTTCTTTGGTAAGTATCCGCCATTGCTGCAAGATTTCTTCATAGTTGCGCCCAAGACGGTCAATGCTCTTGATATAGAGCAGATCGTCTTTTTTTAATTTCCGCAACAGCTTTTTGTACTGAGGGCGGTCAAAATCTTTGCCGGATTTCTTATCCAGATAGACATTTTTACGCTCAACACCCACTTCATTTAGGGCGATAAGCTGTCGATCCTCGTTCTGGTCTTTACTGCTGACACGAATATATCCATAAATATTACTCAAATAAAATCCTCCTGTTTTTCATTGATTCATAGGCAAACTTCCTTTCGGTGTCTTAAATATCTTACTAAAAATTTGTGTACCGCCATTGGTGTCTGTGATTTTCGGCAGCGGCTTCCAAAATTCTGTTTTGCTCGTTCATCTTGCATCCCTCCGTTTCTGCCATACAATGTCATAACCAAGTGCATCTGCTAATTCCACGGCTTCGCCGTAGCGCAGGCTGCCCCGTTTCAGTTTGCCGGAAAGGTTGGGGACACTTCGACTCCAGCCGTACTCATCGCAAAGGTAGTCCACCACCTCCGTCATGGTCATCCCGGCTCGGATGATGTAGGATTTGATTTCGTTACGGTAATTTTCATTTCTGCTGTTTTTCTTCAAATAAACATCCTCCTGTTGTTTGTAAAACGGTGGAGCGAGATTGCTGTCGGGCAAATCTGCTTCACTGTTCGGTTGTTTGGGGGGTATGCCGTCTTTCAGTTTTAAGAGTTGTTCACGATGCACTGTTCGAAAGACGATTTTTTGATTTCGCTATTCTGTATGGTTATATCGAAAAGGGCGAACATCCACACAGAACGGCGTACTGTGTTCGCTGTTTAATAGTTCTCTCTCCAATATGGGGAGAGCTATTAAACAAGCCGTATTTTCGCTGTTTTCAAAAGTCCTGTGTTTTTGTCTTGATTTTTGCCGTTCTCTCCGAATGTCGTTCCTGCCCGGGAATCTCACCCCAGCGTAGTCCGGCATTGGTGCGCTCATATCATGGCGGCACTTCGCCTGTCGGCATATTCCATTCGGACGGTCATTCAGTTTTCAAGGTGCGGTTGATTGCTTACAGGCACATTTTAGCGAAAAAAGACGCTCTCTCCCGTATATCCAAAAGGATGGAAATGCGGGACAAAAGAGCGAAAAATCTACGCTTATGGACAAAAGCATGATATAATAAGGTGAAGCACCGATAGGAAGGGATGGGGATATGAACATCAAATTGACCGTCGCCGAACGGCTGAAAGATTTGCGAGTTGAAAAGGGTTGGACACTGGACAAGCTGGCAGAGGAAACCGGGCTTTCCAAGTCTGCATTGGGTCTATATGAAACGGATGACAAGCGGGACATCAGCCCCTTTGCCATTCTCAAATTGGCAGAAACATATGAGGTGACAACGGATTATCTGTTGGGAGCCTCAGAGAATAAAAAACACTCAAACACAGAGCTGACCGCCCTGCATTTGAGTGATGATGCATTGACCGTTTTGAAAGACGAGAAATTTAATCACCATCTTCTGTCGGAGTTGATTTGCCATAAGCAGTTCCGGCGGCTGATGGTGGATGCGGAGATATATGTGGATCGCATAGCGGATTCCAGAATTAGCGATTTGAACGCCATGCTGGAAGTTACGAGAAAACAGGTGCAGGAGCAATATGCACCCGACGGGGATGACCTGTATATACGGACATTGGAGCTGGCACAGGTGCAGACCGGGGACTACTTCAAGGCTGTTGTATCGAAGGATTTAACCGCAATTCTGAATGACATTCGTTCTGCCCATGTGAAAGACGAATCCACGGCAGACGAGGAAACCGCCGCTGCGGATGTGGCAAGGCAGTTGCAGAGCGCCACAAATTATGAGGGCAGCAAGGAGGAACGGCAGCTTCGGGCTTACCTTGCCGCCTTTGGCATTGACTATGATTCCTGTACGAAAGAGGAACTTGTCACAATAATTTCCGTATTGAAGAAGTCCAAGCATTTGAAGAATCCCATGCAACGGCAGCGGGGCAAGGCGAGTTCCAAGCATAGGAAAGGTAAGAAGTAAAAAAGCAAAAAAATACCGCAGAGGGTTATTCCTCTGCGGTATCTTTTGTTCACCCAATCCTGTCTGACAGATGCCGTAAAATAGTTGTTTTTTCGCTATAACCGTTTTACGGACACCCAGCTAAGATGGAAGCGGCAGCATTTTTTTATTTTTTATCCCATGGCTTAAGGTCCTTGACCTCCTCCCACAGCCGCACGTAGCTCCTGTGGCGCTCCTTAGGGATGTCTCCGTCCCGCACAGCCTGCAGCACGGCGCAGCCTTTTTCCTTGATATGCCTGCACCCCACAAAGCGGCATTGCCCCAAATACGGCAGAAACTCCGGAAAAGTCTCCGGCAGGTGTGCCTGCAGCTCCAGGCTCAGCTCCTCCGTGTCAAAGGAGGAAAAGCCCGGTGTGTCGATGACCCAGGTGTTCTCCTCCACCGAGAACATCTCTACATGGCGGGTGGTGTGCCGTCCGCGGCCCAGGGCCTGGCTGACCTCGCCCACCTGCAGGGAGAGTCCCGGGCACAGGCAGTTCAAAATGCTGGACTTTCCCACACCGGAATTTCCCGTGAACACGCTGAGCTTGCCGCGAATCTGCTCTCGCAGCGCATCCATTCCCTCCCCCGTCTCTGCACTGACTCGCAGCGCAGGGATTGCCGATTGGCTATAGATGGCGAACAGCTCGTCTGCCGGATCCAGGTCTGTTTTGTTCAGGCACACCAGCACGCCGCATCCCTTCAGCGCAGCGATGGCGGCAATGCGGTCAATGAGGTAGGGGTCCGTCACCGGGATAGCGGCTGAGGCGATGATGACCAGCTGGTCAATGTTGGCCGCCGACGGCCGGGCAAAGCAGTTGGTACGCGGCTCGATCTCCTCCACAAAGCCCTCGCCGCCGCCCAACTCCCGCACCTGCACCCAATCCCCCACCAGGGGGCTGGTGCCTTCCCTGCGGAATTTTCCTCTGGCGCGGCACTGCAGCACCTGCTGTCCCACGTTCACATAGTAGAACCCGCTGAGTGCCTTCTCTATACGTCCTCTCATCAGTTACCCATGCCATCTGTGTGGTCAGATGTGCCGGGGCCTTGGGATGCAGTACCCAGGACGATAGTGACTGTGCTTCCGCTTTCCGCAGAGCCATTGGGCGAATAGCTCTTCACCACGGCGTTATCCACCTTTTCGCCATTCTCCCACTGCACCTCAACCTGGAAGCCATAGCTCTCCAGCAGCTTCCGTGCAGCATTCTCGCTGGCGCCCACCACATTGGGCACATCGATCTCTTTGTTCTCCGGGCCCTTGCTGACGGTGAAGTAGATGTTATCGCCGGTCTTGGCCTCAGTACTCACAGAAATACTCTGGCGGATGACCGTACCTGCAGGCTCATCGCTGTATTCGCTGGAGCTGGCGCCCACCACCAGGCCCAGCTTCTCGGCCTCGGTCATAGCCTTTTCCTCCGTCATACCCACAAAGTTGATGACGGTCACGGGCTTGATTTCCCGTCCGGTGCTGATATACAGGATCACGGTATTGCCCTTTTTGATCTGGCTGCCGGCCTCGGGAGAGGTGCTGATAACCAATCCCTTTTCCACTGTATCCGAGCTCTTGGGCTGCACCTGCACACTCAGATTCATGTTCATGTTGCTCAGCAGCTCCTTTGCATCCGATTCACTCGAGCCGGTCACGGTAGGCATAAAGGCTTTTTCCTCCTTGGCACACACATAGACCTGAATGGTTAGGTTATTTTTCCGCATTGTGCCCTCGGTGGGATCCTGGGAGATGATCTGTCCTTCGGTGTATTTGCTGCTCTCCTTGGTGCCCACCACTTCGATGCTGAAAATCCCCTTGATCTCAGACATATTCTCGGCCTGCTCCACGGTCATGCCAAGGATGTTCGGTACCTTGTAGCCATCCTTTTCCCCTCCGCCGCCGAATCCGTCAAAGATCAGCGTAAATATCAGGAATATCGCCAGCAGTGCGGCAGCAAAGGAGCCAATGAGAATGGCCATGCGTTTTTTCTCGTTCTTAGTGCCTGCAATGCCCGTCTTTTCCGGTTTCTCCTCCTTCACAGCGGCTTCCTTCTTACCCTGCACAGCCTCGTGGATCTCCTTTTTGCTGATATACCGGGTGGGCTCGGTGTCCTCCTGCTCGGTCAGCTCCTCCCGGATATACTCCAGATCCAGGTTGGGGTTCTTGCGGAAGCTCTCCAGGTCCTCCAGCATCTCCGTGGCTGTGCTGTAGCGCTTGTTGATGTTGGCGCACATGGCCTTCATGCAGATCAGCTCCAGGGCCTTAGGTACATCCTCCCGGATGTCGCTGGGGGCCAGCGGCACAGAGCTTAGGTGCTGGATGGCAACAGATACCGCAGAATCCCCCTCAAAGGGCAGGCGGCCCGTCAGCATCTCATAGAGCACCACACCGGCGGAATAGATGTCCGAACGGGCGTCAATATGCTCTCCCCGGGCCTGCTCCGGAGAAATATAATGCACCGAGCCCAGGGCATCCTGGGTCATAGTCTGTGCGTTGTTCTGCAGGCAGGCAATGCCGAAATCGGCCACCTTCACGCTGCCGTCTCGCAGGACCATGATATTCTGGGGCTTGATGTCCCGGTGAATGATCCCGCGGCTGTGGGCGTGCTCCAGGGCGCGCATGATCTGAATGATGAAGTGCAGGGACTCCCGCCAATCCATTTCACCCCGGCGGGCCATATACTGCTTCAAGGTAATGCCGTCGATGAGCTCCATGACAATATACTCTGTGTCACCGCTGGTGGAGACATCATAAATGGACACGATATTGGGGTGGGAAAGCTGCGCCACAGCCTGGCTCTCATCCCGGAAGCGGCGGCGTATCTCCTCATTTTCAGCCATATCAGCCTTCAGGATCTTGATGGCTACCATTCGGTTAAGCCGGTGGCATTTGGCCCGATATACATTAGCCATGCCGCCCGAGCCGATCAGCTCGATGATCTCATAGCGGTTATCCAGCATTTTTCCTATGTATTTATCCATAACGCAATCTCCTTTAAATGTTCTTGAGCAGGATCGCCGTAACATTATCCGGCGCGCCGCGGCTTGCGGACAGATCAACTAATCTTTTCAGGCAGTGCTCGGGCTCCTCCGTATGAACCACCTCAAACAGCAGCTCCTGGTCGCTGACCGTGTTCACCAATCCGTCCGTACATAAAAGCAGATAGTCTCCCTGCTTCCATTTATAGGTAAATTCATCATCCTGTACGCTCTCCTCCGGCCCAAGAGCCCGGGTGATCAGATTCCGCCCCGGATGCTTTTTGGCCTGCTCTGCGGTCATATTTCCCTGCTCCACCATGGAGCCCACCAGGGAATGATCCCGGGTGATCTGCCGGATGCCGGACGCGCCGATCTGATAGGCCCTGCTGTCGCCCACATTGCTGATGAGAATATCCTCGCCCCGAATGATGGCGGCCACCAGTGTGGTACCCATACCCTGCACGGAGGGTTCTTCCTGCCCCCGGCGGTGAATAGCGTCATTGGCTGCCGCAATGGCAAAGCCGGAAACCTCCTTCAGCTGGCCCATAGTCATGTGGCTTCGGAGATTTTCCTCCATCTGCCTTCGGTAGGTCTGCACCGCCAGCTGGCTGGCCACTGCCCCACCGGCCGCTCCGCCCATACCATCGCAGACCACCGCTGCGGTGTATTCGCCGATCAGCATCGTCTCATAGGCGTCCTGATTTTCATGGCGCACAAGACCAATGTCCGATATGCTCCAAATTCTCATGGTTCTCCGGCTCCCTCCTTTTCCTCCATGGCCTTGCGGCGCAGTTGGCCGCAGGATGCGTCAATATCTCCGCCCAAGCTCCGCCGCACCGTAGCGGTGACGCCGTGGGACTCCAATCGTTTTTGAAAGGCCGCCACCCTATGGCTGGGCTTAAATGGACTCTCCACCACATCATTCAGCGGAATCAGATTCACATGGCCCGGCATGCCCACCAGCTTTCTGGCAATAAGGTCCGCCTGCCAATCGTGGTCATTCACGCCGTCGATCATGGCGTATTCAAAGGAAATTCGCCGCCCCGTGGCCTGAAAATATCGGTGGCAGGCGGCAAACAGCTCCTCCACATCATACCTTCGGTTTACCGGCATAATGCGGGATCTCGTCTCCGAATCCGGCGCATGGAGTGACACAGAAAGTGTCAGCTGCAGATGCTGCTGCGCTAAAAACTCGATGCCCGGAATCACGCCGCAGGTTGACAGGCTTATATGCCGCATGCCAATGTGCATCCCGTCGGGATGGTTTACCAGCCCCAGAAATTTCAGCACGTTGTCCCGGTTATCCAGGGGCTCCCCGATGCCCATGAGCACGATGTTGGATATCTCCCTCCCGGAGTCCATCTGGGTAAACAGCACCTGATCCAGCATCTCAGATGGAGCCAAATCCCGCACCCGCCCGGCAATGGTGGATGCGCAGAAGGCGCAGCCCATGCGGCACCCCACCTGGGAGGAGATGCACACGGTGTTGCCGTGGTGGTACTGCATGAGTACGGTCTCGATGCAGTTTCCATCCTGCAGCTCCCATAGGTATTTGATGGTGCCATCCAGCCGGGATTCCTGTTTCCTCACCACGGTAGGGGCCGTAATGCGGCAGGTGGCCGCCAGCTTGGCCCGAAGCGCCTTGGAGAGATTACTCATTTCGTCAAAGGATCGTGCACCCTGATGCAGCCAGGAAAACACCTGCTTAGCCCGGAAGGTCGGTTCACCCAGCTGGCGAAGATATTCTCCCATTTCCTCCAGAGTCATGGATTTTATGTCAACCAAGTAAGTCTCCCTCCCATTCTGCGTTTTTAGTCCTTCCTGCGCATGCGGCAGATGTAAAAGCCGTCCGTCCCGTTGCGCTGAGGCCACAGTGTCAGCCTTCCCCCGCAGCGCCCGATGGGCAGCGGCAGGGCAAATGGTGTCATTTCAAATTCGGGATGTGCCTGCAAGAAATCGTCCGTCACGGCTTCGTTCTCCTCCGGCAGCACCGTGCAGGTGGAGTACACCAGTACACCTCCCGGCCGCACATATTCGCATACATTGTCCAATATCGCCCGCTGGATACCGGGCAGCCGCCCCAACTCCTTAGGATCCTTGTAACGGATGTCGGGCTTCTTGCGGATGATACCCAGGCCCGAGCAAGGCACATCTGCGATGACCACATCCGCCGCCCGATCCCAGGCCGCATGGTGCTCCCGAGCATCCGCCAGCATGGTGCGGATGCATCCGATCCCCAGGCGCTGGGCTCCTCTGTCAATAAGCTTCAGCTTGTGCGGATGGATGTCGCAGGCGATGATCTCGCCCTCTCCCCCCATAGAAATGGCAGCGGCAAAGGACTTCCCTCCCGGTGCAGCGCATACATCCTGCACCCGGTCACCTTTTTTGGCCTCGGCCACCACCGATACCAGATGTGCGGCAGCGTCCTGCACCATAAAGCGCCCCTCCGCAAAGGCCGGCAATCGCTCCAGATTGCCCGTGCCGCTCACCGTGAAGCAGTGCTCCAGCCACGGATGGCGCTCCACCGCGATCCCCGCCTGCTTCAGCTCCTCCACCAGGGTCTCGTCATCTGTCTTGAGCAGGTTCGTGTGAATGGTAGTGGGAACGATCTCGTTGTTTCCCCGCAGGAACTGCTCCACCTCCTCAGGCGGCAAAATCTCCAGCAGTCTTTTCACCAGCCACAGCGGGTGGCTGTATCGGATGGACAAATATTCCGCCGTACCGCTGCAGCGTATCTCCGGCATGTTCATCCAGTTTGTCACAAATTTCCGCAGCACAGCGTTGACCATGCCGGCCGCCCTGGGCCGTCCGTTCCGCCGGCACATCTCCACCGCCTCATTTACGGCGGCACGATGGGGGATCTTGTCCATGAACAGGATCTGATACCCGCCGATGCGCAGGATATTGCGGATCACCGGCTCCAGCTTATGGGCCTTTTGCACACAGTAGCAGGAGATATAGTAGTCCAGCAGTGTTCGATTTTGGATCACGCCATAGGCAAGTCTTGTGGCCAAGGCAGCCTCCCGGCCCTCCAGCCCATTTTTGGCAATGGTGCGCTTGAGGCTGCCGTCGGACCAGGCATTGGCCCGCTCCACCTGCATCAGTACCTCCAGCGTCGTGTCCCGGGCGGTCATTTTTCTATTCTCACTCATTTTCCCATCTCAATGGGATGGCCCCGGAGATAATCCGCTGCCATCATACGCTTGCCGCCCTCGGCCTGCATTTCCAGGATCCACAGGCTGTATCCGTCGCCGCAGGCAATCTCTAACCCCTGCTTCCCGGCGGTCAGGATCGTCCCGGCCTCGGCATTTGTTTCTCTGCCAAGCTTCGTTTTGAATACTTTCACTTTTTTTCCGCCAAGCTCCGTGCTGGCACAGGGCCAGGGGATCAGCCCCCGCACCTGGTCGTGCAGCTTTTGGGACGGCTTGTTCCAATCCATGGGAGAAAGCTCCTTACTCAGCATGGGCGCATAGGTAAAAGCGCTGTGATCCTGGGGTGTGCGGGCCGCTGTACCGTTTGCCAGCTGCGTCACAGCCTCCTCCAGGGCATCCGCACCCAACAGCGCCAGGCGATAGGTCAGCTCCTGGGCATTTTCGTCCGGGAGGATCTCCGTTTTCTTCACGCAGATAATATCCCCCGCGTCCAGCTCCTTGGCCATGTGCATAATGGTAACGCCGGTTTCCTTACAGCCGTCCAAAATAGCCCAGTTGATGGGCGCAGCCCCCCGGTATTGGGGCAGGATGGAGGAGTGTACGTTGATGGACCCCAGCGGCGGTACCGCCAGAATGTCCTCCGGCAGGATGCGGCCATAGGCTGCCACCACCGTCAGCTCCGGCTGCAGCTTTTCCACAATGGCCAGGGCCGTCCCATCTCGCATTTTGGTAGGCTGATAAACCTCCAAGCCCTGTGTCAGGGCATATTCCTTTACAGGAGAGAAGGCCAATTTCATGCCCCGGTTCTTGGGCTTATCCGGCTGTGTAAACACGCCGCAGATCTCGTGGCCCATCTCCACAAGGCGCCTCAGCTGCTCCACAGCAAACTCCGGCGTTCCCATAAATAGAATTCGCATCCTCAGTCCTCACTTTCCTCCTGCTGGCGGATGAACTCCTGCAGCTCCTCCTCAGTCATCAGGCGGTCTGTGTGCTCAATAAACAGGTGTCCGTCCAAATGCTCGATCTCGTGGCAGAAGCATCGGGCTGTCAGGTCGGAATCCTCCACCTCAAAGAAATCACCGTTTCTATCCTGGGCTCGGACGCGCACCACCTCCGGGCGGGTAACCACGCCGTATTTCCCCGGTACGCTCAGGCAGCCCTCCAGTCCCGTCTGCTCTCCGTCAGTGAAAATGATCTCGGGGTTCACCAGTTCAATGACCTCGTCGTCCTCATTCAGCACCACGCACACGCGGCGCAGGATACCCACCTGGGGTGCGGCCAATCCTACGCCTCCGGAATCCAGCAGCGTGTCCGTCATGTCGTCCAGCAGTGTGTGTAGACGGCCGTTAAAATCAGTAACCGGGCGGCAAACCTTGGTCAAACACTCGTCGCCCTGCAGAACGATCTTTCGCAGTGCCATAATTCATCCTCCATCTTGCGTTTAATTCATACGATTGCACTCTGCAAAAATATGCAGTGTACGGTTTTCCTTTCTTCTGGCAAATTCCTTCATGTAGGCCGCCAGCAGCCTCCGCACCGGCGCGGTGCATTTTCCAACCACTGTGATGCGGTAGCGGTAGCGGTTGTTCACCTTGACAACGCTGGCCGGTGCCGGGCCCAGCACCTCCAGGTCCATCCCGGCATAGGGCACCTGAGAAACGGCCCGGCGCAGACCGTCCCGCACCTGTGTACAAGCCCGGCGCACATTCGCCTCCTCCGGTCCGGTCACCGTCAGCACCACCTCGTCGGCAAAGGGGGGCTCCCGTCGGATCCGCCGCAGGTCGATCTCCCGTTGGTAGAAGCTATCGTAATCCTGGGCAGCGGCGTTGCGAAGCACCTCATTTTCCGGTGTATAGGTCTGGATAATGGCCCGTCCCGCTTTGTTTCCGCGTCCGGCCCGTCCTACCACCTGCGTCAGCAGCACAAAGGTGCGCTCCGCGGCCCGATAGTGGTCTACATAAAGTGATTGGTCCGCCGCCAGAACACCCACCAGCGTCACATTATCAAAATCCAATCCCTTGGCCACCATCTGTGTGCCCAAAAGAATAGGAATTCTTTCCTTTTCAAATTTCTGCAGCATTTTTTCATGCTGCGTTCCCACGGAATCCGCATCCATCCGCAGGATGGGCGTTTCCGGAAACAGCTCCCGTAGCTCCTGCTCCACCTTCTGCGTACCGGAGCCAATGGGCTTAAATGGCTCGCCGCATTGCGGGCAATCCGGCGCAAAGGGTTCTGAATATCCGCAGTAGTGGCACATCATCCGCCGGTTGGCAGAGTGATAGGTCAGATACACGCTGCACCGGGGGCACTGGGGCACATAGCCGCAGCCGGGGCAGATCATCTGCCGGCTGTTGCCCCGCCGGTTCAGAAACAGGATCGTCTGCTGTCCCAGCTCCAGATTTTTTTGAATCTCCTCGTACAGGCGGCAGCTGATAGAGGTATAGTTTCCCTGCTTTAGCTCCTGGCGCATATCCACAAGGGACACCTGGGGCAGCGCGTTTTCATTGTACCGTTTTCGCAGCAGGGACAAATGGTAATCGCCCTCCCGGGCCAGGTAAGCCGTCTCCACTGTAGGCGTCGCCGATCCCAGCACCAGCCATGCACCCTCCTTGGCGCAGCGATATTTGGCAATATCCCGGGCGTGGTAGCAGGGCGGCTTTTCCGATTCATAGGAGTTCTCCTGCTCCTCGTCAATCACGATCATACCCAACTCAGGCAGCGGAGCAAACACCGCTGACCGGGTGCCCAGCACGATTTTTACCAAACCTTGGCGGATACGCTTATACTGGTCATACCGTTCGGCAATGCCCAGCGCACTGTGCAGCAGCGCAACGTCCTCCCCGAAATACATGGAAAACCGCTGCATCATTTGTGGGGTCAGGGCAATCTCCGGCACCAGAATCATGGCCCGTTTTCCTTCCTCAAGCAATCGGCGGGCCAGGCAGATATAAACCTCCGTTTTTCCGCTTCCCGTAACGCCCTGCAATAGTGTCACTCCGGGCCTTCCCCCGTGGATGTGCCGCAGGATCTCCTCATAGGTAGCCTGCTGTTCCTCGTTCAGCCGGATCTCCGGTACCTGCTTATCGGACGGGCGCAGCTGCACCCGAAACACCTCCTGCTCCCGCAGGGACAGGATCTCTGCCTTTTTCATCTGCGTTACTGCCTGCCGGCTCACGCCGGTAAAATACAGCAGCTCATGCAGGGATGTCTCCCCGTTTTGCAGGAGAAATGACAGTGCTGCAGCCTGCCGGGGCGCTCTTTTCTTTTCCCGGATAAGCTCCGCCGCCTCGTCCGGTGCAATAGCCAGGGAAACGAGACTATCCGTCTTGTCGCATGTGCGGCGGCTGGATTCCCTGCGACAGGCAACCAAACCCAGCCTTTCCATTTTCTGAAGCAATTCCCGTGCCCGGGGCTGCGCCGCCTGCAGGTTTGAGAAGGTTTGCTCCTTCTCCCGCAGCATATCCAGCAGCACCCGTTCCTTATCCGAGAGAGCTTCCTCCTCCGGCTCACGCTGCAGCGTCCAAATCTCTCGGTGCTGATACCACAAGCCAATGGGCAAAATCGCGTGAAGTGCGTCATAAAAGGTGCAGAAGTACCGCTGGCACATCCATAGTCCCAATCGGATCTGCTCCCGGGAGAGCTGTGGTGTTTCGTCCAGCAGTGCCTCCACCGCCTTCAGTGGCCGATCCTGCAGTCCGGGCTCCACAGCCAGCACCATCCCCTCCGAGCGCCGGTTTCCCCGGCCGAAGGGTACGATGACCCGCATCCCGGCTCGGACCTCCATGCCATCGGGTACCAAATAGTCATAAGGCTTATCAATGGCAAAGGTAGCCGCTTCTATTGCGATTTTGGCAATCTGCGCCATGATGTCAGCCTCCTGCAGCGGGTGATTACTTATCGGTGTCGATCACCGTGTTAATGGTAGACGCATCAAACAGGCCCTCCGCCACCTCATTGATGGCCATGGTTACGGGCTTTTCCTCCAGGATTTCCCCATTCATCTCCGCCTCCTGGGCGATCTGACGGGCGCGGCGTGCCACCACATTCACCATCATGTAGCGGTTGGGAATGTACTCAGTAAGTTTTGTCATAGCGGGATACAGCATCATAATAATCAACTTCCTATCTGCCTTTCGGCGAAAAATATAATTTACTCAACCAGGAGCTTTTCGATCCTGTCAACGGACTTGCAGTGCTCGGCACAGAGGATAGATTTCAACTGGAATACAGCGTTATCCACCGTGTCATTGACCACAAAGTAGTCATACCGGTCAGCCATTTTCAGCTCCACCTTGGCGCGCAGCAACCGCTTCTGTACCTTATCCTCATCGTCCGTTCCCCGGTCGGTGAGGCGCCGCTCCAGCTCGGCCCAGGACGGCGGCGCAATGAAAATGCGCACGGTCTCCGGCCGCTTGGCACACACCTGCTGCGCCCCCTGGATCTCAATGTCCAGAATCACATCCCGGCCCTGGTCCATAGCGGCATCCACAAACTTCTTGGGTGTACCGTAGAAATTACCCACATATTCGGCATACTCCAAAAAGGCGTCCTCCTCGATCATCTTGTGGAAATTTTCCGGCTCGATGAAATGATAATGTATGCCGTCCAGTTCCCCTTCCCGGGGCTCCCGGGTCGTAGCGGAAACAGAAAAATACAGGTCCGGATATTCCTTGAGCAGCGCGTTCAAAACGGTGCTCTTGCCCACCCCGGATGGGCCCGAAATAATGAATGTTTTTCCCCTGATCAAAGCAATTCCTCCTGTGTAAAGTCTTCTACCTTCATCCCCAAACGGGGTGCCATTTTCTCTGTAGTCAGTGCGGAAAGCACCACATGGTCGCTGTCCATAATAAGCACCGCCGCTGTTTTTCGCCCATAGGTTGCATCAATAAGCATCCCGCTGTCCCGAGACTCCTGGATCAGTCGCTTCACCGGTGCCGAGTCGGGGCTGACGATGGCAATAAGCCGCTGGGCGGAGATCAGATTGCCAAATCCGATGTTAATAAGATCCATCCGTCGTCCCTCACTCAATGTTCTGCACCTGCTCGCGGATCTTCTCCACCTCAGCCTTCATGTTCACCACATCCCGGGCGATAGTCAGATCGTTGCATTTGGAGCCGATGGTGTTGCACTCCCGGTTCACCTCCTGGATGAGGAAGTCCAGCTTTCGCCCCACCGGCTCATCTCCTGATAGCATGGTGCGCAGCTGCGCCAAATGGCTCCGCAGCCGAACCGTTTCCTCGTCGACGGCGATCTTGTCAGCAAAAATAGCCGCCTCGGTCAGGATCCTGCTCTCATCAATGGTAGTAGATTGCAGCACCTCCCGCATTTTTGTCTCCAGCCTATCCCGGTACTCAGCCACAGTCTGGGGGGAGCGCTCCTCCACCTTGCCCACAACGGTTTCGATGGTGTCCGCCCTGCCCGCAATGTCCTGGCATAGCTTTTCGCCCTCCACGGAGCGCATCTGCCGGTGGGCGGCCAAGGCCTCCTCCAGCACGGTGCAAATGTCGGCAGAGATCGTCTCCAGATCCTCCTCCGCCTTAGTTACCGTCAGCACATCGGGGAATTTCGCCAGTGCCACCGGTGACAGGTCATTGGACAGCACAAACATTTTCTGCAGACGGGTTAGGGCCTCATAGTAGCTCCTTGCCAGCGGCTCATTGACCTGCACCACCGTCTGATCCGCCTCCACGGCATCCATGGTGACAAACACGTCCACCTTTCCCCGGGAAATGGACTTCTGCACCAGTGCTTTCATGGCATCCTCGGCAAAAATATAAGCTCTCGGCATTTTCACCGTGCAATCCAAATAGCGGTTATTCACAGAGCGCACCTCCACGGTAATACTCCGTCCGTTGCGCTCCTGCTTTGCGCGGCCATAGCCGGTCATACTTCTGACCATATTCACTCCTCCTCTATTATCTCAGCAGCAATAGATAAACCGTCCGCCAGCACCGGCCAGGCAGTTCACGCAAATCAGCGCGCCGCATATCCGGGTGCAGGTGTCGTCCCCGAATACGGCGGTGGACCGGTTTCCGTAGCCATTGGGCCGATAGGTAGTCCCCTGCCCCTCCAGAATGTCCAGCGCACGCCGATATTCCGGATTGTTGGGGTTCATCTGCACGGCAGTTTCATAGTATCGCTTGGCCTCGTCCATCCAACCCCTGCGGTAGCAAATGGCACCCTTTAGGAAATTCCACTCGGCGTTGTGGTCACTCATGGCGTTGAGCAGCTCCTCGGCCAGGTTCAGCTCTCCCTGGGCGATGCTCATGCGCACCCGGGCAAAGGCCGGGTCGCCGCCGTAGCCGCCGCCATAGGCGCCATAGGGGTTCTGTCCATAAGGATTGCGCCCGTAGCCGCCATAGGAGCTCTGCCCTGCGCCGCCATTTTTGCGCATGGACTGCACTTCCTCGTAGGCCTCGTTGATCTCCTTCATCTTTTCCTGGGCCACATCGGCCAGGGGCGAGTCATGATAATTGTCCGGATGATACTTCCGGGCCAGGTTCCGGTAGGCCTTTTTCACTTCTTCATCTGTAGCGGAGCTGGGTACACCCAGCACCTCATAGGGGTCACGCATTATTGGGTCCTGCCTTTCCTTTGGCTTTTTCTGTTTCTTGTATACTTTTGAAAGGTCCCGTTAAGCACGGCGTTGCCCACCGCATACAGTCCCTCATAAACAACGCTTTCAATAATCCTCCTCCAGCAGCCAAAATCAGCCAGCTCGAAGGCCGCTGCCATGGTGCGGATAGACGCATCCAGCGTCGCCGCCACCCGCTCCCGATCCTCTGGCCGCAAGGCCCCGTCCCGGGTCCCATAGCGCTGCAGCAGGGGGTTGTAGCTGCCGCTTCTGCTATCCTCCTTCAGGTCGTCCAGCGCATCCACCAGGTAGATCCATCGCCCCAAATGGTACAGCATTTCCTCCAGCACCCGACGCTTTATACCCGGGGGTGACAAGGCTGCCATGTCCCGCAGCAGCAGTGCAAAGGTGTCCGCCGCCTCATCCGGAATGGCGCACTTTTCTCGCTCCAGAGCCGATAGCTTGTCCAGATTCGTTTGGATTCGTTTATCCAGCTCCGGCTGCCGCGCTTTTGCCTTTCGGTACGCCCGGTGCAGAAGCAGGGACAGAAATCTGTACTTCCATCCGCCCCAAAATCCATGATCTGCCACGCCGTCCCGCAGCTGCCACCAGGTCAGCAGCACGCTCACATCTGCCGCCGCGTCCAGGGCCTGCGTCTCTTCACAGAAGCACCTGGGGTGAATCGGATGGATCAAACACCGTCTTCGGCCGCGCCCCGGTGCCTCTCCGTCAGACAGGAGCATCGCCAGAAATACCAGGTCGTAATTCAAGATCATCCGGGCAAACACACCATAGCGCCTTCCGAGCGTGTGGCACAGACCACAGTAGCACGCCCGATATAGCTGTTGCTCCTCTCCATTTAGCTTATCCGGAGAGATGTGTACATATCCAAACATCAGAACAGGCGCACAATGGTATAAGTCAATACCTCATGCCGTTTGGCATATCGGTCATAGAATACGCTGGGCATGAAGCTGACAGCAGCAGCGGCAATGGCGATGATGTAGCGTGTGCCCTCCGCAAGCCCCGCCGACAGGAAGTATCCCAGCAGAAAACCGATCACCGGCAGCAAATAAACCAGTGCCGCCACGCCCAGCAGCTTTTTTGTCTCGCTCTGGACCACCACCTTATCCCCCGTCTCCACGCCAATGGGGTCGCTGGCCCGGGCCTGAATAGCCGCTCCGGCCATGCCACAGCCGGCGCACTCCTCGCAATCATGTCCGCAGGCGGACTTGCGGGGCACGGAGATCTCCACAAAGCCCGGCTCCAGCTTTCTTTTTACAGTTGCAATCTGAGTCATGTATTGTCCCTTTCGCTTTCGCCGGCTCCGTCGGGATCCAGCCGCACATTCACCTGATAGTTGCCCTTGGCGCTGATATGGTCATAGCCGTTCACCACGATATTCACCGGCAGTGTGTATTCACCGGCTGTGCTCAGCTTGCTGAAATCCACTACCGCCACAACCTGTCCATCGGTGATAGCGGCGATTTCATCTGTCAGCCCCCGGATAGTCACCTGAATACTCTCTGTGGTGCACTGGCCTCTAAAGCCTTCCCGCACCCGCTCCACAATAAACTGATTCACGGTCACGGTTTTCTCCGTAACGCCCGTCACGGTGAATGTCACCGTAGCACTTTGATTGTCGCCAACCAGCTCCGTATTCTCCGGTGGGATAATCTCATAATACAGCGTCTGCGACTGGGAAATATCCTGCAGATACACAGTATCCAACGCAATGGAGTTGATAGCGTCCAATACGTCCTTTTCGCCCGCCAGGGTAACAGACTTAGGCGAGATGGTATAGCTGGTCTGCTCCAGCGTAGAGCCTGCCGACTCCTTCACCACAATCTCCAGCGGCACCTCCTTGGTGGTCTTCACCGGCACTTTCACCTGCACCAACTTCACAGCCGGGCGAATAGCCGAATTATCCACAGCAATGTCGTTGTAGTCATATAGGGTAAAGCCCACTGCGTTTTCATAGGATTTATCCGTGTCGCTTATATCCACCGTCAGCTTGGCGTAGCTGATGTTCACCAGATCGTCACGCTGGCCGTGGAGCAGGACCTTGTCTATATCCAGGATCGGCTCCTCAGCATAGAATCCCTTCTTGGGAGTGCCTACTACCTCGCACTGGATCGGCACCTCCGTGGAGTACAGCTCACCTACCGTCACCGTCACCCGGTATGCACTGGCCCAATCCACGGAGATAGAATTTTTTGATACGCCGTCCGGATAGACCACCTGGTAGGTCAGGCTTTGGGAGCCCACCTCGGTAATGGTACTGGTGTCCACCACAATGCGAATGTCATCCTTGTCAATTTGCCAAAGCTGACGGCGGGGGCCCTTCAATGTCAGGTCGATAGTGGTGTCATAGCCCGACAGCAGCATTAAGCCCTTGTCTGCCAGGGTGGTGCTCTCCCCGGCAAATTCCACGGGAATGTCCTTCACCTTCATAGGCACGCTGGGTTGGCGCACGAGGTCCACATACAGCCAGATGGCGATGGCGGCCAAAATGGATAAGGCGATGCGCACCGCTTTGCGTTTCTTACTCATTCTCGTCGCCTCCCTTCTTTTGGCGGATACGCCGCAAGAGCCATGGTGAGTCTTTTCGGGTATCCGTCTCCTGCTCCGGGGCGGGCATCAGCTCGTTTTTCAGCAGCTTTGACAGAGTTTCGGGCATCAGATGCCGCTTGAGCATCCCGCCGATGGCCACGGAAATAGAGCCTGTCTCCTCGGAAACGATCACCACCACCGCGTCGGAGTTTTCGCTCATACCAATGCCCGCTCGGTGGCGCATGCCCAGATCCCGGCTTAGATTCACATTTTTCGACAGCGGCAGCATGCACCCGGCGCCTAAAATCCGCCCATTGCGGATGATAACGGCGCCGTCGTGCATAGGTGCCTTTACGAAGAAAATATTCTTCAGCAGCTCGCTGGATACCGCCGCATCAAGCGTTGTACCGCTGCGGAGCATATCGTTGAGCATCATGCTGCGCTCAAAAACGATCAAAACGCCCGTCCGGGTCTTTGACATCTCCATGCAGGCCAGCACGGTCTGGTCAATGGCTTTTTCCAGCTCTGTTGAGTGCTGCTCCGGGGACAGCAGCCGTACCAGACGGATATTCTTACTGCCCAACTGCTCCAGGCCACGCCGCAGCTCCGGCTGGAAAACAATGAACAGGGCCAAAACGCCCCACTCAACCACGTAACTGAGAATATAGTTGATGCCCCGCAAATTCAGCAGGGACGACAGCCACAGGGCCACAATGAAAATCACAATGCCCTTGAATATATTTTCGGCGCGTGTACTACGCACCAGGCTCAACAGCTTGTAGATTGCAAAGGACATGATAGCCACATCCAGCACATCCGTGATCCGGACCAGCATGATGTATCGCCATGCGCTTTGCAGCACAGAAATGATAGAATCCACAGTCTGCTCCTTTCCGGTACAATTAAATGCCATAGGTAATATTCATTATATATATATTCTCCGAAAAAAGCAACAGAAACTATACGGATTTCTTAGTATTTTCCCGCAGAATCTCCCTCATTTCCCGCAAAAACAAGTTGATCTGTCCCTCCGTATTGAAAACCGATGGGCTGATGCGTATGGTTCCCGATTTCAGTGTTCCGGCAGTGCGATGAGCCAGGGGCGCACAGTGCAGCCCTGCCCGCACGGCGATCTGCCGCCGGGCCAGCTCCTCCCCGACCTGCTCACAATCCATCCTCTTTACATAGAAGGACAGCACTCCCGTCTGACCCTGTCCTGTTTTATCCGCAAAGACCTCCACACCCGGCAGCCGAGCCAACCCTTCCTCTGCCCGCCGTGTCAGCCGCCTCTCCCATTGGGCAATCCGCTCCACCCCGGCATGGCTGACAAACCGGAGCCCCTCCAGTAGTCCCGCAATGCCCGGCATGTTGTGCGTCCCCGCCTCCAGCCGATCCGGCAGATCGATAGGCATAGTTTGCCTGCGGGAGGCGCTCCCAGTGCCTCCGTAGAGCAGCGGACTTGCTTCCGCGCCGCAAAGCAGCAGGCCTGTACCCTGTGGGCCATAGAGCCCCTTGTGCCCGGGCATAGCCACAAAGGCCGCTCCCCAATCCGCCAGCAGCACCGGCAGGATGCCTGCCGATTGGGAGGCATCCACTATTAGCGGTGTATGTGTCCGCCTGCACAGGCCCGCCAGTTCCTCCACCGGCTGCACACACCCGAATACATTGGACACATGGTTGCAGATCACCGCATCCACTCCCCGCCGCAGGGCTGTGCGAAACCCCTCCAGCGTCTGCTCCGGCCGGAACAGCGGGGCATCCGCCACCATGATCTCCACCCCCGGGATGCTGTGCAGCACCCGAGTCACAGCGTTATGCTCGTATCCGCTCACTGCCACTCGGCAGCCCGGGCGCACCAGAGTGCGGATAGCGATGTTCAATCCATGAGTGGCATTGCAGGTGAAGATCACCTGCTCCGGCGCCGGAACATGGAATAGCTCTGCCGCCGCTTCCCGGCAATCATAGGCCGTCCGGGCCGCCTTTTGGGAGGCCGGATAGTTTCCCCGTCCCGGAGAGGACATCTCCCCCACTGCCTGAGCCATGGCCCGGGCCACGGCCGGCGGTTTCTCCAGGGTAGTCGCCCCGCTGTCCAGATAGATCATGCCCTCACCTCGCGATAACCGCTTTCCGTTTTCTCGTGCACAGACAGCGGTGCCAGGCCGCCCTGCCGCAGGCAATCCATGGCCTGGCCGAACTTATCTTTACGAATTTTCACCGCATAGCTGCAGCCGAGCTCCGTCAGTCCCACCGGAGCCCGGAATATTTTTGCCCAGATCCCATACGCCTCCAGGGTGCGCATCATGCGCTGCGCCTGGGTCACGGAGCGGGCAATAAAGATCACATATTCCATGCTGCCATTCCTCCTCATGCCATATTTTATGTGCCGGGCAGAGGTGGTGACACCGCAAAAAGCGCAAAAAATCCGGCACCCAAATGGGTGCCGGATTCCTTTATAAATCCTGGATTATTCCTCGTCCTCGTCCTCGGCCTCATGGTCGCCCAGCAGGGCGCGGATGGACAAGGAGATTTTCTGCTTCTCCTCATCGATAGCGGTGATCTTAGCATCCACCATCTGGCCCTCGGACAGCACATCACCGGGCTTCTCAATGCGGCGGTCAGCGATCTGGGAAATATGGATCAGGCCATCCACACCGGGAACGACCTCAGCAAAAGCGCCGAAGGTCATCAGCTTCACGATGCGCACGTTGGCCACATCGCCCACATGATAGGTCTCCATAAACTTATCCCAGGGATTGCAGGAGCGATCCTTCACACCCAGGGAGATCTTGTGCTTCTCGGGATCGAAGGAAATGACGTACACATCCAGGGTATCGCCCACAGAAACCACCTCAGCGGGATTCTTAATGCGGGACCAGGACAGCTCAGAGATATGTACCATACCATCCACGCCGCCAATATCCACAAATACGCCGTAGCTGGTCATGGATTTCACGGTGCCGGTATAGTGCTTACCCACCTCGATGCTCTCCCAAATGGCAGCCTGGGCAGCCTGACGGGCCTCAAACTGCACCGCGCGGATGGAACCCACCACGCGGCGGCGGGCACGGTTGACCTCGGTAATACGCAGAGAAACGGTCTGCCCGATCATCTCACTGAGATCAGCGCCACGGGGCTGGCCGCTCTGGGAAGCGGGCACGAACACGCGCACGCCCTTGACATTGACGACAATGCCGCCCTTGTTCTCCTCAGTGACCTTACCCTCCAGGGTGGTCTTCTCCTCACGGGCCTTCTCGATATCCTCCCAAACCTTCACAGCGTCCAGACGCTTCTTTGAGAGCATAGCGTAGCCCTCCACGTCGTTAACGCGGATGATGTAGGTCTCGATCTCATCGCCGACCTTCACCACATCCTCGGGCTTGACGTTAGGATCAGCGCTCAGCTCATCCACGGCGATATAGCCAGCCTGCTTGCAGCCCAGGTCAACCTGGACCTCGGTGGGGCCGACTGCCGTCACAATACCGGTTACCTTCTCTCCTGTATTTAAAGTTTTAAAAGATTTTTCCAGCAGTTCCTCGAAGCTCTCCTCGGTGGATTCCATGTTCTTGATTTCTTCGCTCATCGTTGTATATACCTCCTTAATGATGCCCGCAGGCGTAGATGCACCGGCCGTTAGACCTGCCACAAGACATCCTTCAAAAAGGTCTGACGAGAGCTCACCGGCCCGTTCAATCTGAACAACCCGTCCGCATTTCTCCCTGCAAATCTCCGCTAAATGCTTGGTATTGGCACTTTTCCGGTCTCCAACAACGACCATAACGTCTACTTTGGCCGCCAGATCGGCCGCCTCCGCTTGACGCCTATGCGTAGCATTACATATTGTATCAAAGATTTTTGCATTTGTACACTGTTTTTTTAAAATTTCTTTAGAACTTTCCCAAATTGTTCGTACACAGGTAGTTTGTGCCGCCGCCGTTAGGGGTAAAGCCCGGCGGCTTTCGTCCTCCGCCAGCCATTTTTCCAGCTCTGCCGGTCCCGGCAGGATTACCGACCGATCCGACCAGCTGGCCACACCCATGACCTCCGGGTGATGGGGCTCGCCGATGATAAGGGGCGTCCTCCCCTCCTCTTGGGCCTGGGCCACAAGCTGCTGGATACGCAGCACATTGGGGCAGGTAGCGTTGACGCACCGGGCGCCCAGCTCCTCCAGCTTTTCAAAAACCTCTTTTTTCTCCCCGTGGGAGCGGATGACCACCGTTTCGCCGGGCAGGACCTCCTGCCAGGATTCCGCCTTGCGCATCCCCAGTGCCTCCAGCTCCGCCACCACGTTGGCATTGTGGATAATGCTGCCCAGCATCACGCAGGGCTCTCCCCGGTGCGCTGTGTCCCGAGCCATGTCCACCGCCCGCTTTACGCCGTAGCAGAATCCGGCGCTCTGCGCCACCATTACGTCCATGTCTCTCCCCCTAATTCATACGCCCGGCGTATCACCTCGTCGGCGTTGGCCTGGTATTCCTCAACAGTTCCCTTTCGCCCTGTGTATTCCGGTGTAAAGGGCTTGCCGAAAATAATAGGCACCTTGGCAAACAGCCGCTTTTTCGTCCCGATATAAATGGGCATCAGCATAGCTCCGGCCCGGATGGCCATCATGGCCACGCCGCCCTTGGGCCGTGCCCCACGGTTCTTTTTGCGCACCCGGGTCCCTTCAGGAAACACCATCAGCATAAACCCATCCTTCAGGGCCTGGATGGACCTTTTTACCGCGCCGATGTCGGAGTGGCCCCGGTCCACGGGGAATACACCCATTTTCCGCAGGAACGTGCGCAGAATGGGGATCTTAAACAGCTGGTTCTTTCCCATGATCTGCAGGTTTGCCTCCCGTCCCAGGGCGCAAATAAGCAAAATAGGATCCCAGTTGCTGCTGTGATTGGGGCACAGCAGCACAGGCCCTTCCCTGGGCACGTTCTCCAGCCCCTCCACCCGGATAGGGTGCAGGAAGGTGGCAATAGGCTTCACAATATCATATACGGTGGCAAAATACTTGCTGCTCATTATCTGACCCGCTTTCTGATCTCCTGTAAAATGGCGTCCATGCTCTGTTGAAAATCCATATGGGTTGTGTCCACTGTCACGGCGTCCGCGGCCGCCTGCAGCGGTGCTGCCGCCCGGTGGCTGTCCGCCCAATCCCGTGCCTTCATTTCCTCCAGCACCTGCTCATAGGGCTTTGGCGTCCCCCGCTGCTCCAGCTCCATAGTCCGGCGGCGGGCCCGCACCTCCACGTCGGCGCTGAGGAATATCTTCACCTGGGCCTGAGGCAGCACCACGGTGCCGATATCCCGGCCATCCATAATAACGCTGCTGCGCCGGGCCATATCCCGCTGCATTTCCAGTAAAAAAGTACGCACCTCCGGGATAGCGGATACAGCGGAGGCATACATGGAGATCTCCGGCAGCCGGATCTGCTCCGTTACATCCTCTCCATTGAGGAGCATATGCTGCAATCCATCATCGCTGTAGCGCATGTCCACCCGGATCTGCGGCAGCACGGCCACCACCGCTGTGGCGTCTTTGGGATCCATGCCGTTTTTGTAAATATAGTAGCCAATGCTGCGGTAAATGGCGCCGGTGTCCACATATACAATGCCCAGCTCCTTGGCCACAGCCTTGCTCAGCGTGCTTTTGCCTGCTCCGGACGGGCCGTCCACGGCCACGGAATATACGCTCATAGTTCTCCCTCTCCTTTTATTTCTGCGGCGGCGATCCCTGCCGCCCGGCCCGTAGACCAGGCGATCTGCAGGTTGAACCCGCCCGTGTAAGCATCCACATCCAAAATCTCTCCCGCGAAGAAAAGGCCGCGGACCTTTTTGGATTCCATGCTGTTGGGGTTTACCTCTCCCACCTTAACACCGCCGGAGGTGACGATGGCCTCCGCCACCGGCCGGGGGCCGGTAATGGATAGCTTAAAATGCTTCAGCTCCTGCAGCAGCGCCCGGCGCTGCTCCTTCTTCAGTGAGTTGGCCTTCAGCTCCGGGGAAAGCCCCAGCCGCCGGCACATCACCGGCACCATGCTGTGGGGCAGCAGCGAGGATAGCACGTTTTCCATGTTCCGGTTGCTCTGCTCCCGCAGCTCCCGCAGCAGCCGCTCCTCCAGCTTTTCCTCTGAAAGAGCCGGCTTCAGGTCGATGGACAGCCTATAGGTATGCTTGTCCCAATCCCGCAGGTGCGCACTGGCCGACAGCACCAGCGGCCCCGATACGCCGAAATGGGTGAACAGCATCTCGCCGAACTCGCTGAACACAGTTTTCCCCTTTTCATTTTGGGCGGAAAGCAGCACGTTTTTTAGCGCCAGCCCCTGCATCTGTTCGCAGCAGGGATCATCGCTCACCAGCGGCACCAGGGAGCCGTGGGGCTCCACAATGGTGTGGCCCTGCTGGGCGGCCATCCGGTAGCCGTCACCGGTAGAGCCCGTCCCGGGATAGGACACGCCCCCCGTGGCTAAAATCACCGCTGCAGCCGGGTACTCCTTCTTTTCCCCCTGTACGGCACTGATTGCGCCCTCCTCCACCAATAGAGACACCGCCCGGTCATGCTCCCAGCGGACGCCCAGCTTCTCCATCCGCTTCTTCAGTGCCCCGGATACGTCAAACGCGCAATCTGACACAGGAAACACCCGGTTTCCTCTCTCCGTTTTCAGCGGTACGCCGATCCCCTCCAAAAACGCCATAGCATCGGCGCTTGTGAAACGAACTAAAGCGCTGTAAAGGAACTTGCCATTACGGGGAATATGCGTCAACAGCTCCTCCACGGTGCAGTTGTTGGTCACGTTGCACCGGCCCTTGCCGGTGATATTCAGTTTTTTGCCAAGTCGCTCGTTTGGCTCCAGCAGACGCACGGCAGCCCCCCGCTCTGCCGCAGCAATGGCTGCCATCATGCCGGCCGCACCACCACCGATAACCACGATCTCCCTATTCATCTTCAGCATCCCCAAAAACCCCATACTGGGACCACACACGCTCCAGCTCCGAGAACGACTCAGCGGTCTCCTCACTTTTCTGCTGTCCCACCGCCATAATGAGTGCGTTCAGCAGGCTCACAGGCGCCGCCATAGAATCCACAAACGAGATCATATCGCTGCTCACCAGCAGGGAAGCGCTGGCCATCTTGTAAATAGGCGACATTTTGCTGTCCGTCACGGCAATCACATCCGCCCCTCTGTCCCTGGCGAAGCGCACGGCATTCACCGCAATTTGGGAGTACCTGGGGAAGCTGATGCCCACCAGCACATCCCCCGGACCGATGCGCAGCATCTGGTCGAATATCTCCCCTGCTGCGCTCTGCACCAGGGTCACATTCTTAAAGATAAGATGAAAATAAAAATTCAGATAGCCCGCCAGAAAAGCCGATGACCGCACACCCAGCAGATAGATGTGCTTGGCATCCACCAGCTTCTCCACTGCCAGGTCGAACTCCGTCCGGTCTATGCATTCGATGGTGCTGCGGATGGTCTCCATATCTCGCTGCATAACGCTCCCGGCGATGTCGCCGCCGTTGATCTGCTTTCCGGATGCCTCAATGCGCTGAATACTGGTGAGCTTGCCCCGGATCAGCTCCTGCAGCGCCTTCTGCATGGCCGGATAGCCGTCATACCCCAGTTGAGAGGCAAAGCGCACCACCGTGGACTCACTGACCTGGGCAATCTGTCCCAGGCGGCAGGCCGTCATAAAGGCAGCTTTGTCGTAGTTAGACAGTATGTAGTTGGCAATCCGCTTCTGTCCCTTGGAAAAATCATCCATCCCGGTGCGGATCAGATAGAGCACATTATGGCTCATAATTCATCGCTTCCCTTCAGCGTTTTGACTTCATTTTCTGTCAAGGCTCTCCACTTGCCACACGGCAAATTTCCTAATAAAATTCCGTGTTCCGCTATACGCTCCAGTCGCAGAACGGTCAACCCCGCCTGCCGGCACATGCGCCGGATCTGCCGGTTCTTCCCCTGGTGGATGGTCACCTGCAGAACAGCCTTTTCCCCCTGGCCGGACAGCACCTCCACCCGTGCCGGGGCAATGGGTTCTCCCTCCAGCAGGCGCATTTGCTGCAGCAGCTCCACGCCCTTATTCCAATTCCCACGCACCGTCACCCGATACAGCTTGTCCACCTCATATTTAGGGTGAATAAGCTGCTGCATAAGCTCGCCATCATTGGTAAACAGCAGTAGTCCCTCAGAATCCATATCAAGTCGTCCCACAGGAAACACCCGCGCGCCGCAGCCCTCTATTAGCTCCGCAGCTGTCCTGCGCCCAAACTCGTCTGAAAGGGTTGTCACATAGCCTCTCGGCTTGTGCAGCATCAGATAGACCTTCTCTTTACTGCCGGATAATGGCTTTCCGTCCACAGCGATGCAATCCGTACCCGGATCCGCCTGATCTCCGGGCCGGGCCGTATCGCCGTTCACCGTGACCCGGCCGCAGAGCATCCATTCCTCCGCTGTCCGCCTGGAGCATAACCCCGCCTGGGCAATGATCTTCTGTACACGCTGACGCACCGGTGTCACCTGCCTTTTTTAAAAATATTTTTTCTCTCCGGGTGCAATCGCCGTTTCCGCGCCGATTTCCCGACCAAATCCATATGCATACAGTGCCGCATGGTCGGCCCAATCGTTGCCATCCTGCAGCGTCACAGCCACCAGCATCCGCCCTTCCCGCTCCACGCAGGATACCAGCGTCCGCCCGGCTGCCTTGGTATAGCCCGTTTTCATCCCCACGCAGCCCAGCAGCTCCCGCAGCAGCCGGTTGTGGTTTTTCATGCTGCGTCCGCCGGTTTGGGCGGCAATGGTGGAGCATATGCGCATCAGCGTAGGGTTTTTAGCCCCATAAACCGCCAGCTTCGCCATGTCCCGGGCCGTGGAATAGTGTGTCTCTCCGTCCAGCCCATTGGGATTTTCAAAGTGGCTGCTGTTCATGCCGATCCGTCCGGCCAGGTCGTTCATCCGCCGGATGCACTGCTTTTCGCCGCCGCAGGCGTCCGCCAGCGCCAGGGCCGCATCGTTGCCGGAGCATAGCAGCAGACCGTATAGCAGGGTCTCCACCGTCACCCTTTCCCCGGGCTTTAGATACATGGAGGAGCCCTCGGCCATATGCCGCTGCATCACGGTGACCTCCTGCCGCAGCCCGCACTCCTCCAGCACCACCAGGGCCGTAAGGATTTTGGTGGTGCTGGCAATCCGCATCCGTTTGTCAGCATTCTTCTGGTAGAGGATCTGCCCCGTATCGCAATCCATGAGCACCGCCGCCGTGGCCGACAAGTCCACGGCCCACACCTGCTGTGTCAGCAGCAGCAATACCGCCAGTGCGGCGGCAATCACCTGCGCAAATTTCAATCCCCATCACCTTTTTTACAGTTGATGGTAACAGTATACGCAGTTAGAATTCGGTAGTTTCCTTCTTTTTATCCAGGAAGCTCTCCACCCGGTCCATGACCTGGGGCACCATTTCGATGATGCGGTCCGCTGTTCCCATAGCAGGGATCGCCACCGGCATCACCCGTGTCACGCCATCCTTCACCACAAGAAACGCCACCGGATCCACCTTCACGGCAGAGGCGGTGCCGCCGGCAAAGTTCTTGCCGTCCGCCTGCTTACCGAAGTCGCTGCCGCCGCAGGTAAAGCCAAAGCTCAGCCGGGATACCGGTACCAATGTTACACCGTCCGGCGTGGTAATGGGCTGGCCGATGACTGTGTCACTGCTGACCATTTCCCGCACCTTGCTCATGGAGGTCTCCATCATTTCGCTGAGGCTGGTCTTTTCCTTGTTTTCCATATTGTTCATCCTTTCCAGATTGCGTTTTTGTATCGTTTTCCGCCTTAGGCGGCTGTTTGCGAAGTCGTAGGAGCCAGTGAATGAGCGGCACGCCGCAGGCAAAGCCGATGACCGTCAGATCCCATATTAAAAAGGACACGCCCACTTCTCCCGAAATCCTCGTCTCCCCTCCCTGCAGCTCCGGCTCCAGGTGGATATGCGGGTCCGGCATATGCACCAGCTCCTGCAGCATCGGCATCGCCGTATACATGGCCGCACTGAGCCGGCCGTAGAGCAGCGCCGTGTCCGCCGGGTCGTCCCCCCCTATGACCGCCGAGATATCCATGGGCGCAACACGAACCCGGTGAAAGGTCATCCGCAAACCCTTTTTCAGAATCTGCCACAACTCCGGCAGGCTATCCAGCACCGCCCGGGCCGTGATCTTCGGCATCTCCTTTTTGGGTTTTTCCTTTTTCTTCTTGGTTGCTTTATCTTTTTTCGGCTTCTTCTTTGCCGTTTCCTTCTTTGGCACCACCTGCATGCGTATGGGCCCCAGCCGCAGCATTACTCTGCACTCCTCGCCGAAGGCAAGGCGCACGCCCACACGGCTCAGCTGCACAACCAAAAAGATTGCCAGCAGTATTCCCACTATCCACAGTGCTGTCAAGCCGTGTCCGCCTCCTCTCAGATGCTTCTGTCAGGTGTTCATGTCCTCGCTGATGGTCCCGTCGTTTTCCAGCCGCAGCTGCCCATCGTTCTCCAGCCCCGGCATTTCCGGCAGATCCTCCAGAGTGTTCAGATGGAATGCCCGGAGGAATTCCTTGGTAGTGCGGTACAGCCTGGGCCGTCCCGGCACCTGTAATGTACCACACTCCTCGATCATATGCCGATCCAGCAGCAGCCCCACAGTATACGAGCTGTCCACGCCCCGAATCTGATCGATATAGGCCCGGGTGGTGGGCTGGTAGTAGGCAATGATGGCCAGCACCTCCAGCGCCGGCTGGGAGAGCTTGGCCGGCTTGCGTATCTCAAAGGCTTTGCGGATATATTCCGCATATTCCGGTGCTGAGCACAGCTGCCAGGTGTCCGCCATACGCACCAGGCGTATGCCCCGCCGCTCAAAGCTGTAGTAGTCTCCCAGCTTCTGCAGCACCAGCTCCGCCGTGGGCCTGTCCAGATCCAGGGCCAGGCAAATGCGGTCGATGTGCACCGGCTCGCCGGAGGCAAAAAGGATGCCCTCCAGAGCCGCCTCGATCTCTTTCATTTCCAGTATTTCCATATTCTCTCCGATTACACCTCGTTTTCCTTACTGCAGGACACCATGCAATCCTCCGGCCCGCCGGCCAGGCGAAGCACATGCTTTTTACACAGCTCCAGCACCGCCATAAAGGTAGCCACCAGCTCGCTGCGGCTGCGGCTGCCCTTGAACAGGAGCAGAAACCGAGTAATGCCCGCCAGCTTTACACGCTGCACGATCTCTTCCGCTTTCTCCTCCACAGAGTACGGCTCCCGCTTCACGATGTCCTCAAACACCGTCAGCTGCGGATTCAGCGCCATATCCCGCCGGTCCAGCAGCTCCTGCATGGCGATGGCCAGCTCTCCCGGCTCGTGGTCGTATTCAAACACCTTGCCCCGCTTCACGGGCTCCGGATTTTTGGTGAAGATGTTGCGCCCGAATTCGCTCATAGGGCCCAGCTTTTCCGTCAGCTTGCGGATCTTTTGGTAGCATTCGCCCCGCTGCCGATCCTGCAGGGACTGAATGAGGGCGTCCATCTCGCTCTGGGCCTCCTCGTCCTCAATGGATAGGAGCATCCTCGTCTTAATATACATAAGGTGGGAAGCCATGGTTACAAATTCGCTGGCCACCTCCAGATCCATCTGCTGCCGCTTTTCCAGATATTCCAAATATTGATCCAGAATCAGTGCAATAGGGATGTCCTGGATCTCAATTTTATTTTTACTCAGCAGGAACAGGATCAGATCCAGCGGCCCCTCGAAATCCTCCATTGACTCCGCCGCCCTGGTCTGCACCACCTTTTCCAATTTAAAAATGGGATTATCCAAAATGCTATCTCCCTTATAGGCCGACCATGCGGCAGAATAAATCAAATACCCACTGGATCGTCTTAGAAAGGACGTTGCTGCCCACATCGAAGAAAACCAACGCAAAAAGCAGCAGCATGCCGTACCGTTCATTGCGCATAAGCCAATCATAGGCCCGGTCCGGCAGCACCGCAAACAGCACCTTAGACCCGTCCAGCGGCGGGATAGGCACCAGGTTAAAAAGGCCCAGGCCGATGGACAGCACCGCCACCATCAGCAGAAAATCCAAAATTCTTTGGTTCGTCTCCGAATAGGCCGCCACGTCGCAAAATATCCTGGCAGCAAGCAGCGTGAGCAGCGCCAGCAGAAAATTGCTCACGGGCCCTGCCAGCGCCGTAAGGGCCATTCCCTGCTTGGGTTTTTTGAAGTAGTTTGGATTCACCGGCACAGGCTTAGCCCAGCCGAAGCCCGCCGCAAACATCATCAGCAATCCGAACCAATCAATATGCCGCAGGGGGTTCAGGCTCAGCCTATGGGCCCGCCGTGCCGTGGGGTCGCCCAAGGCATAGGCCGCCAGACCGTGGCAGGTCTCATGCACCGTCAGGCACAGCAGAACCGCTGCCAAGCGCAGTACCATATCAAGCATTGACCCAAAGTCCAGCGCCGCCCATAAGTTGCTCAAATAGTGCAAGTCGATACTCCCCCATCTTCACTCTTTTATAACATATGGATTATACCAAAAAAACAAGGTCAATTCAAGCGTAAAACAGGTTCTGAGGGGAAAGGTTACATTTTATACTTTTTAACCCATAAATGTTACTGTTTTGTAGTCGAATCATTATAGTATTGTAGCGGTGCTGTAATGAATGATCTCTTTGCGTATGCTATACTAAGTACATAAAATAAGAACAGGAGGAATGTAACATGAAACAGATGAAAACCATTCGCAGCCTGATCGTACTGCTGACAGCTATTTGCTTCGGTTTGGCAGTTATTGCCTTCTTCCTGCCTCATGGCATCGGAACGGTATGTGCCATCGGGACCGTGGCGCTGGCAGCACTGGTGCTGATTCTGTGCCTGGTGTACGGCGCACTGTATTTTGGCCAGCGCCGCACCGCCGCCTAACAGTTTTTTTCACCTATCCGCCTTTCTATCCTTTCAAGTAAAAGCTCCGCAGGTTTATCTGTGGGTCTCCGTAAAACAGTAAAAGCCAGGCTGTGAAATACAGCCCGGCTTTTATTTATGATTGATTAGCTTTGTAAATCAGTGCATAATGGATCCAAACTCTTAATAAGCTCTTTTTCAAAAATTAACTGCCTTATATTCCAGCAAAAGTCCTGGCAGAACCTGCTGCCCGGCGACAAATCACTGAGGTCATTTTCTCTTGCAACATATGCTTGAGAAAAATATGCAAATAAGCAGTAGTGGAATTTCGGCGCAAGGCGCTAACGATAAAATTGTGTGCGCAGCAGACTATAATCTCCTTGAAAAAAGCCCTGCACCGAAAGGGTGCAGGGCTTGGTGTTCTGACAAATTACTTGTCCAGGCCGAAGCGCTTGTTGAACTTGGCCACACGGCCGCCGGTGTCCACCAGCTTTTGTCTGCCCGTAAAGAACGGGTGACACTTAGAGCAGACTTCTACGCGAATATCCTTCTTCGTAGAACCTGTCTCAATTACATTACCGCAGGCGCATTTAATAGTAGTCTGCTGATAATTGGGATGGATTCCTTCCTTCATTGCTCTGGTTCACCCCTTTCCGGTACACAAGTCCTCTGAAATCCCAAAGGCAGATTACATGATAACACATATAACCGCATAATGCAAGCATTTTTTTGTGGAAGTTTCTCTGTTTTCACTCACAGATCCAACTGAACTCCAGTGGAGAAGAAATACAGCACCCGGCGGCATACCGGCTCCTCCAGCACCCGGCTCAATGCCAGGCTGTAAGCCTCCAATTGCGGCCGATATCGCTCCGCTCGTTCTATTTCCTCACCGGGCTGCAAACGGTCCGTCTTGAAGTCTGCCACCACAAGGCCCTCTGCCGTGCGGAAGCATGCATCCGCCACACCCTGCAGCATCATCTCCTCCCCCTGGACCCGAGGATCATATATAGATGCCGGCACCAGCAGCGCAAAGCGGAACTCTCGCCAGACCTGTACAGCCCCGCGCATCTGCCGGCAGAGGTCGGATGCCAGAAATTTTGCAATCTGTGAAGCATTTATGCTTTCTCCCTGCTCCGTGGTCAGAAGCCGACGCTGCACCAGCGAATGCACATATTCCTTCACCGCATCGGGCCGGGCCGGGGTGTCAAAGGGCAGATACTGCATCACCAGGTGCATGGCGGTACCTCGCTCCGCCGGGGTGAGGCCCTGCTGCTCCTGCATAAATTTTGGCGCGGCAAATTCCGTCTGTACCGGCAGACGCTGTGCAGCTCCCTCGGCGATCTGCTGATCCAGCTCCCGCCCCTTGAGCTGGGTAGCTGTAATCTTAGTGGGGATACGGGCAGCCTCCAAATGGGTATATTCTCCCTGCAACAGCTGGGGATAAAAGGCCGGTTCCCGGGCACCCTCCCCTTCCTGCACCCGAGCGGCTGCGGGCGTGGCAGGGTTTTCGTGGAGATAAACCCGCCAGTCCGCAGCGCTCTCCCGCACAGGAGGCGCAATACCGGCCCAAGCATGGATCGCCCCGGCCTCGGTGCTGCACAAAAGCACCTGTAGTACCCAATCGCCCATGGTCTTGGCGCTGCGCACTACCTGGGGCGGCACCGGCAGCTCCGTGAGGGCTGAGAGCTTCTGCACATGGGAGCGGGCATTCTTCAGGCAATCCACTAAAATCAGTTTTTCCTTGGCGCGGGTCATAGCCACATAGAGCAGGCGCATCTCCTCGGAGAGCATTTCCTTTTCCATCTCCTGCGCCAGCGCGATCTTTGAAATGGTGGGGTAGCGCACCCGCCGGGCCGTGTCCACCCGTTCCGTGCCCAAGCCCAGCCGGGGATGCACCAGCACAGGGCTGGTCTGATCTGCGCCGTTAAACCTATGATTCAGGTCACATAGGATCACTACCGGAAACTCCAAGCCCTTGGACCGATGGATGCTCATGATCTGCACGCCCCCAGCGTTCTGCTCTGAGGCGATCTGCGGCTCCTTTTCCCGAGTCATGAGGCTGCGGAGATAGTCCGTCAGCTCAAAAACCGTGATTTTCCCCTGCCCGGCCAGGTCCGATGCGTACCGGCACAGGTTCAGCAGGCGGCTGCGCCGCAGCTCGCCGTCCTCCATAGCGCCAAAGACACCCAAAAGATGTAGTCTGTCATAAATCTGCCAGAGCAACTGGTCGGCTGGCAGCTCCGCTGCAAGGTCCCGCAGCTGCTGCAGCTGCGCCAGGAAATCCTGTACCGGCTCCTCCGGGCAGGCACAGCAGGCGTCATAGAAATCTCCTTTACCGCAGCTGCGAATAGCGGCCAGCAGATCCGGCGTAAAGCCCAGCAGCGGTGAGCGCAGCACGGCAATGAGGGGCACATCCTGCCGTGGATTGTCGATAATCTGCAAAAGCGAATAGACCGTGGAAATCTCCAAGGTCTCGAAAAAGCTCTCCCTTTCGCCGCCGGAATACGGAATACCGCAGCGGCTCATAGCCGCCCCGAAGTCCGCCATGCGGCTCCTGGGTGAGCGCATGAGAATCACAATATCCTCCGGCTCCACAGGCCGCAGCGCGCCGTCCTCCCCCTGCACGGGATAGCCATCGTCCAGCATCCTGCGCACCATGCCCGCCACAAAGTCAGCCTCCACCCGGGTGCGGTCAAAGTCCTCGTCCTCAGTGTTCTCCACGCTGACAAGGTGCAGTTCCGTCTCCCGGTCCGGCGCGGCGGTAAATCGGGCGCCGGGATAGAGCTGCTCCTCCGGGCCGTAGTCCATCTCCCCCATCTGCCGGGAGAGAATATGGCGGAAAATGAAGTTCGTAGCCTCCAGCACCTCCGGCCGGGACCGAAAATTGCGGGTGAGCAGTATCTTGCGGGCCTGGCCTGGGGCAGCAGCATCCGCGTGGCAATAGCTCTGGTATTTCTCCAGGAATATCTCCGGCTGTGCCAGGCGGAAGCGATAGATGCTCTGCTTGACGTCGCCCACAGTAAAAAGGTTCCCCCCTTTACGGGAAATAGCGGAGAAAATGCAGTTCTGCACCTCGTTGGTGTCCTGGTACTCGTCCACCATGATCTCCACATAGCTCTCTGCGATTTGCCGGGCCAGCTCCGTTGGGCTGCCGTCGGCGGTCAGGAGCAGCTCCACGGCGTAGTGCTCCTGGTCGGAGAAATCCGCTACGTTGCGGCGCACCTTCTCCTGCTGCAGGGCACGGATAAACTCCGCCGTCAGGTCCAGCAGCGCCAGCATGGCCGGTGCCATGACGTGCAGGTCCATTAAATGCTCTGCCTGGGAGGTAGAAAACGGCTCCATAACCTCCTTCAGCTCCTTGCCAAAGCGCTCCTTTAGGGCCTTCATGCGGCTTTTCACTTCCTCATTCTCCGCCCCCCGGACTGCCTTGAGGCTGGGGAAAGAAAGGTCCGTTTTCCCGGCAGCGT
>OLPV01000441.1_pt1 | contig 36384 bp, 36 predicted proteins | sample 1671961 | NCBI WGS metagenome assembly OLPV01 (sample SAMEA3136630, study PRJEB25190) | human gut metagenome | biome: human gut; feature: human-associated habitat; material: faeces | place: Austria | collected 2013 | reverse complement strand
ACCCTCCTTGAGTTTTATTTCTTATGTATTTATTATACTATACTTCTGTATAGCATTCAAATGTATAAGTTATAAATAATATGCTAAATTTACGATGGAATAATTCGCAAAAAAAATTAAAAAAATTTTAAAAAAAATAACACATCCCAGAAAAAATCCTGCATATTAGATTTGTCGACAGAGATGCAAGCCTGCTTCGGCCGGGTGGGGACTGCGTCTTGCATGCAAAAAAACATAAAATAAATAACGAGGGGTATTCTGAGGAAAGATGTGAAGAGCATCTGAATAGGGAAACCTGGCCGATTGCAGCCGCCCAACAAAGGGGAGAATATTCTTCGGAAAAATGACAGATTTGGCGGGCTTGGCGGCTCGCCGGCAATATTTGGCTAGACGGTGCAAAAAGTGAGATGTAAGCTTGTGCACACGATATAAACAGCCTGAAAAAAATAATGAAAAGAAAAGCAGCATGCCGGTTTAGTCTGGGGGAATCATGCTGCTTTTTTGCTGCGCCTGAAATTTGCATATTATATATGCAAAAAAGAAAAAACAAAGGAGGGCGTCAAAAAATGATGAACGAATATATTTCTGAAATGGTCGCACGGGAAGATAAGAGCACAGCTGAACATTCCGGAAGAGTGGCGAAAATCGCAGATATCCTTGGAAGAGCTTTGAGCCTCAGCGAATCGGAGCTTCTGACATTGAACGAGGCAGCAAAGCTTCACGATGTCGGAAAAATCAAAGTGGATATCAAGATTCTGCAAAAGCCGGCGAGATTGACGGATGAAGAGTTTGCTGAAATCAAACAACATACTGTATATGGCTTCGCGATGATTAGTCCTAAGGATGAAATGATTGCCAGTCTGATATTGTCACATCATGAAAGATGGGATGGCAGTGGATACCCAAATGGTCTTTCCGGATGTAATATCCCGTATCTTTCAAGGGTAATTGCAGTCGCTGATTCCATTGACGCAATGATGTCGGACAGGTGCTATCGGAAGGCTCTGTCGTGGAGTCAATGTCTTGATGAACTTGATAAAAACCGGAACAAAATGTACGACCCGAAAGTCGTGAATGCGGCATTTGTATGTCAGGCTATGATATTCAATACTCTTCGTGCAGACTAGAAGCAGGCTTTCGCCTGCTTTTTCTTTTTCGTGTCAGATTTGTCATATTATATATATAAAAAAATAAGGAGGTAAAAAACTATGTCCAGAGCAGATATTTTTAAAAGAAAAGAACGTGAAGTAACAGCTGATTCCATCGTTAAAGACAGCGTCAATGCCGCCGATGCACTTAATAACATATATGGCAAAGGCAGGTCAAATAAGACTGTAAGCGAAAACAGAACACAAAAAGAATTTGAAAAAACAGATGAAGCTTTACGTGATGTTGAAACCGCGAAACAGCAGAAGGGCGGAGAAGAACCTGAAGAGCAGGTAAGAGAAATACCACGATATGAAAACCGTGAAGCAAGACACCGCACTTCTAATGACAGGGCAACTGAAAGAGAGGCAGAAAGACGCAGAGACATTGAACGCCGCAGGGCTGAGGCTGCACGCCGGGCTTTAGAGCGTGACAGAATACGCAAAGAAGAGAGGCTGCGTGAAGAAAGGCTTGCAGACAGAAGAGAAGACGCAATGGTTCACGATATGACGGAGCAGGTCCTAGGTCAGACCTACAAAGTGCCGGGAACGAACATTAGTTATGACGATGCTGCCATTATGGCAAGAAATAATATCAGGGATTCAGCAGAACTTACCGGTATCTCACTTGAAGATGACGGATTTGCAAATTCTGTTGAAGAAGTCCAGGCTATGATGAAAGGTTATGTATTTAATGGTGTTCCTGACATTGAGGAGGTTTATACCATTGCAAATGAAAGGAATTACGGTGCAGATGTTGTTGCTCAGGCTTATGTGAATGTCCTTAAAGAAGTTGACATCAATCAAAATATTCAGGCGTTAACAAGAATTGACGAAAAATTCTGTTTTGACCACCAGGCCTTTGAAACACAGTTTGATTATATAAGGGAACATGACGGCGCAGCAGACCATGTTTTAGATAAAGTTGAGATGGAGCTTGGAAGAGAAAGAGAATAAAAAAGATACAAAAAGAAGACCAATTAAGGTCTTCTTATACTATATCATTTCATAAACCGGATTTAGCTGAGGCGCTGTAAAACGCCACAGCCAATGATGCGGCCGGCATTATCGTGACGCAGGTCGACCGGGACAAGGGTCTCGGTCCTGCCCGGCACTGCATGTATCACGAGGGTGGATTAAATTCTTACGATGAAACTCAGAGAGTGCTCAGGATGAAACTCAGAGAGTGCTCAGTAATTCAATTACGTTAAAACCCAGAGAATGCTCAGTAATTCAATTGCTGAGATGAATCTGACAAACTGAATAAAAGTATTGCTTGCAATTTTTTAAGTCTTCACATTTGCATGTGAAGACTTTTTTGCTTTTTTAAAAATAATTCGCAAAAAATCGTCTCGTTTTTTATTTTTTCGGCATATTAAATATATAAGAAATCTACAGAAAGGAGATACACGATATGGCAAATTCCAACAGAAAGAAAACCCGCAAACTGCATGAAGCCAAACAGGCTAAGAAGGCTGAGGATACGAAAAAAGAGAAATCAGTCAGGAAGGCAAAGGCTGATATAGAAAAGCCGATAAAATATACAGTTACAGCAGAACAATTGGATGACGGAACCTTTAAGTTCAACGGCGGCAAAAGCGTATTTAATATCACCATGCAGAAGAATAAAGCATTAGAGCCTTACGGAAAATGCATACATAATTACGGTGTCCTTTTAGAACTGATTCCTGGCGATAAGCAGACTGCAATCAACCAGCAGATTGGGAATGCCAGGGTCGTGCATAATGATTACCTTTCCAAACGCATTGATTATTACAAAGAAAGCAAGGAGACCATGACTGTCTCCAAATATAAAAAAGATTATCTCCCGGCATTAAAGGAAGAAAAGGAATATCTTAAGGATACGGATAAGTTTGTTTATGAAAACGCCTGCCGGAATGTAGATGACGCGTACAGCAGATTTTTTAAGGGGTTATCCGGATTTCCGAAGTATGCCTCCAAAACTAAACCGAACGGGAACAGTTTTACAACAAATTTCACGAACAACAACATTGAACTGAAAATGGTTGATGGAATTCCGCATGTCAAGCTTCCAAAAATCGGGTATGTCAGATTTATCCTTCCAAAAGGAAAGACGTTAGCTGATATCCAGCCGCACGGAGTATCAATCAAAGCGGCAACCGTAAGCAGGGAGCCAAATGGTTCATACCGTATCTCACTCAGAATGGAGAGTGTGATTGATAAACCTGTATTTCCAACCGTTATCAATGCCCGGGAGATAATCTCTGTTGACCTTGGGTTGAAAGAATTTGGCGTTTTTGGAAACCTGGAAGAGTCAATCCCCGTACCGAACCCGAGATGGATTCAGGTCCATGCAAAGAGATTGCGGAGATTTCAGCAGAGCCTTTCAAGAAAGCAGTATGACCATAAGACACATGCCGGTTCAAAGAACTGGGAGAAAGCCAGGACTAAGGTCGCCAAAGAGCAGCGTAAGATTGCCGACCAGAGAAGGGATTTCCATCATAAACTTTCAAGAGCGATTACAGATAACTGTGTTGCTTTCATATGCGAAGACCTTGCGGTTAAGAACATGATGCAGAACCGCCATCTGTCAAAGTCAATCGCATCTGTTGGCTGGTCTCAATTTTTAACAATGGTACAGTATAAAATGGAGCGCGATGGTAAACATTTCAGAAAAATCAGCAGATGGTATCCGTCATCACAGACATGCGGCTGCTGCGGGTATAAAAATACAGATGTTAAGGATTTGAGTATCCGGAAGTGGATATGCCCGAAGTGTGGAACCTGGCATGACCGTGATGTCAATGCTCAGCAAAACATATATAAACTCGGAGTAAAGATGCTCCAGGACGAAGGGATAAAAATTATCGACGGGCGGGAAAACCGCGTCCAATTTTAGTTGTCCGTCGGTCTTGAAATAATTGTACGCGTGCGTTGGAGTCGGAAACCCCGCCCGCGTCTGGTACACGCGAGCGTAGCTCGCGGTATCATCGGTCTCCCTGTAACAAACAAATCTTCAAACTGATTCTTCAGAAGTAACTATTAACCCAGCAACGGGTAAAACCGGCCACATGTAAACAAGCACTCCGGAAACGGAAGAAACCAGATGACAAAGCAGCGGTACCTCGGGGAAGCGTGGGAGCCGTGGTGAAAGTCCACTTTTAAAGCCTGCACCGCAGTAGGACTGTCAGCGTAAGGATGTCTGGCAGAGAGTCTGAGTAAGACACGGCCGGAAGGCAATGCATCGGACAGATGAAGCAGGAAAGACGACAGAATGGAAGGTGTAACCGGGTCGCAAGATTAAAAAAGCCTGACGGACTGTCGGAAGCCCGTGACTTCAGTCATGGGTTCTTCATCGTGCTTTTGACGGCATCAGGTCAAGGGATGTTGAAGCAGACAGAGTGCTTGACTTTGTCGATATGCAGATGGGAAGAGAAAGGGAATAAGAACAGCAGACAGGACAATATGTTCTGTCTGTTTTTTGTGTGTAAAAAGCCAAGGCTGTCTTGATGACGAACCGAAAATTTTTCAAGTCTATCTGTCGTTTCTTGCCAATCACCAGATGACAAAACCCTTGTCAGATAAAAAACACAAAAATGTTATTTTTCTTAAATTATTTTTCATATTAAATATAGCAACAAGTTCAGAAGCGAATTCTCGTATGTCCAGCTGAGCATGTTAGAAAAAAATAAACAAAAAATACACAATATAAGGAGATACAAAAATATGAAAAAAAATCTTTTACCAAAAATGTGGATGACAGCACTTATGGCTGCTACCGCATTCGCAGGAGTAGGAACTCCAGTTCTTGCCGCAGCAGGAACAAATTATGGCACTACAATCGAAGGAACAAAAACAACTACATTTGATAAATTCCTAGTAATGGACAAGCAGGCAAATGTACCGAATGCAAAATTTACATACACGGTAACTGCAGGTAATGCAAAAGCTTACGATGTTGCCGGAAAGAAATTCCAGGTTCTGGCTGGTGTTGATGCAGACAAAATTACAATGGCAGGTGTTGGTGGAACAGCTGAAGCAGCTGCAGCAGCAAACTCTATCGTATTTAGACAGGGTGACGGTTCTGATACACATGACACAACAAAAGACGCTTATGTTAAAGACCTCGTAGCAGGAAAAAAATATGCATTGAAAACAGCAACTCTTGACTTTTCCGCAGTACAGTTCACAGAACCGGGCGTTTACCGTTATGTCATTACAGAAGCTGGTGATAACCAGGGTATCACAAACGACGCTGACCTTACACGAGTTCTTGATGTATATGTAAATGACGCCTCCGCAGATGTGGATGGAGCACTTACAAAGAAGCTGACAATCGCTGGATATGTACTGCACTCTAATGAAAATGATGAGCCGGACGTAGCAGCAGGCGAAGATTTCGGTTCTGCTGGCGCTTATGTAGCAACAAAATCACAGGGCTTCACAAACAGCTATGATACATCTGACCTGACACTTAGAAAACAGGTTACAGGTAACCAGGCTTCCCGTGATAAATACTTCGAATTTACTCTGAACATTGATAAGGCACAGCCGAATACGAAATATGACGTTGTTATCGATGAGGCAGACGCTACATCTAAAGCAAATGCCGCTACAATTGATGCAAACGCTGGACAGACAAACGTTACATCTATTACAACAGACGGCGCTGGAAAAGCAACACAGAAATTCTATCTGCAGCATGGCCAGCAGATTACAGTCCAGGGCCTTGCAAAAGATACAACATACGCTGTAACAGAGAATACAGAAGATTACAAATCTACAGCAAACACAAAAGATGCACCGGTTGTTGATACAAAAGCAGATACAGAAGCGGCTCCGGTTGACGGAACAATCGTTTCTACTGACCTGACAACAGGTTTCTTAAATACACGTGATGGTGTTATCCCGACTGGTGTTATTATGGCGGTTGCCCCGTTCGCAGTAGTTACACTCCTGGGCGGCGCTGGCGTAGTTACAATGATGATGAAGAAAAACAAGAAAGAGGACGAGTAATCTAATCTGATTAAGTTTTGATATCGCCGCACGTCGCGCCAGCCTCAGCCACACGCGAGCTTTGCTCGCGGTGGCTTGGCGGTTGCCCCATCAAAGGACGATTAGTCCGTGTCTGGTAACGAATCAGGCATAGCCGGTGAGTTATCATTCGCAATCGTAACCATTCTTGGTGGTGCCGGTGTTGTAACTATGGCGCTTCCAAAGAAGCGTCGGGCGCTGACGGATTTTCCGTCAGACGCTGGTGATGAAAAAGAATACAAAGGAAGATGAATAATCTCTTCTAATTAAGCTTTTCGACAACACTACCTGACGCAGCAGCTTCAACCATAGGCAAGTTATACTCGCCACGGCTTGGCCGTCTTGGTAGTGATAGTAATAAAATCTTGAAAATGCTGGCAATACATTTGCCGGCTTGGCGGAATTCTAACGCCAGAAAGGACGGTGTCAGAAATTCGACAGAAAGAAACTGAAATTCCTGATATTCAGGAAACCCGGCGGAAGAAACCTTCCGCAGGTAAAAAAAGAAAAAAACGAGTAAAACAAAGCAGAAAAAAAACTGTAACCACCGTAACAAAGAAAAAGAAACTTGGCCCACTGGCGAAGCTTCTTATCAAAATAGCTGTTCTGGTGATAATCGTGGTTATTGTCCTGACATGGATTCTTGGCCTGCACAGAATGACAGGCAATAATATGTTTCCGTTTGTGAAAGACGGTGATTTGTGTATTGTCTATAAACTGGATGATTATACGACAGGAGACGTCGTGCTGTATCGTAATGATGAAGGCAAGATGAAACTTGGAAGGATTGTTGCAGTTGGCGGACAGTCAGTTGACTTTCCGAAAGATGGCGGTTACACCGTTGACGGGTATCAGCCTTCAGAGGAGATAACATATCAGACTTTCGGCGCTGACGGAGTTAAGTATCCAATAGATGTTGATGATGACGAAGCTTTCATTATGAATGATTTTCGTTCTGATACAGATGACAGCCGCCAGTTTGGAGGCGTCAAAAAATCGGATATTGATGGGAAGCTTTTATTCTTAATCAGGAGGAGAGGGTTTTGAAAGATTTTGGAAAAAAGATAATCAGGCTGATTGATGGCCTGATTGATAAATCAATCCTCCTGATATGTATTGTTTTGTTTCTGCTTGGCTCATATGGATTATATGACAGCTATATGGTATATCAACAGGCGACAGATAACAGTATCTTGAAATATAAGCCTGGATATGAAACCGATGATGAGACAGATAAAAAAATCACCGGAAATATGGTGGCATGGTTGACAATTGATGATACAAATATAGATTACCCGGTTATGCAGGGTGAAGACAATAATGAGTATCTGAACAAAGACCCGTTTGGCAATTATGCTCTGTCTGGAAGTATCTTCCTTGACAGCAGAAATAACCCTGAATTCAAAGATTACTATTCTTTAATTTATGGACACCATATGGAACACGGCATGATGTTTGGAGCGATTGATGAGTATTTGAATGAAGATTACTTTAATTCACATAGAACCGGTTCCCTCGTCGTAGGTAAAAAGACATATAAGATTCGCATATTTGCCGTTTTAGAGTGTGAAGCAACGGAAGAATCGATTTTTGCACCGACAGAAAATGACAACACTGTAACTTATATTAAGCAACATGCGTTGTTTCTGGACGATACCGCGCTGCCAAAAGATAATGAAAAGCTGCTTGGCTTATCAACATGTAAATATCCTGATACCGTTGACAGGACTCTGATTTTTGGAGCGTTAGACGGCTAATATAAGGCGTAATGCCGTCAGATAATTGAATTTACGGCCTGTAATGGCTGATAGAAAAGCAGCGCCTTGTTTTTAACGGGGCGCATTTTTTTGTATAGGAGGAGACAAAATAATGAGAAAAAGAATATTACCGTTGATTGCCTTATGCCTAATGACCACTCCCGTTTATGCAGCTGGGACGATTGACGCAGTTATTCCGGTTTCCTGCACTGCTAAAAACAGTAATGAAGAGTTTAAGGTTTCAATAAAAGGAGACGATGGAAACCAGGCTTCTCCTGAAACTGTTTATATTAAAGATGGAGAGACTGAAAATGTCTCTGTCTCTTTTAGTACTCCCGGTACATATAAATACATTGTAACACAGGAGTCTGGAGACGATAATAACACAACGTACGACAAAACAGTGTATAATGCTGATGTGTATGTTACTGAAAATGACAGCGGGGTGATGAGTGCAGAAACGATTGTGTATAAAAACGGAAGTGATAATAAACTTCCGGAATGTAATTTTACAAATACGGTAAATATAACACCGACACCTGCTGCCGGGTCAGACTCAGATATCGGCGCTTCAGAGAAAAGCGGAAACTCTTCCACAACAAGCGGAATAAATACCGGTGTAATCACGCATGAAGCTTTTTATGCTATAGCCGGATTATTTGGAATCACCGTAATGCTTATAACTGCTAAAAGAAGAAGGAAAAACGGAAGACAGTAAAAAAGACCTGCAACTAAATTGCAGGTCTTTTTCTAGTTATCGTCATCATCCCAATCCTCATCAAATATTGATATTACGTTGCTTTCAATTGGCGGAAGCTCGCTCGGGTCTGGAATTTCTGGTTCTACTACATAATCAAATTCAGGGAATACTATATTGTCAGGCTCGTCTATATCGCCGAAGTCAATATCTGAGTAAATCTCAGGTAATTCTATTTTCGGTTCATTGATTCCGGAAGCATCTGGTTCTGATTCACTTGACGATAGGAAATCTGTCGGCTCTGAAATTTCTGACATTTCAGTATCTCTTACAGCTTCTATGTTTTCAGCTTCTACTGCTGCGTCTGAGGTTTTTGTGGTATCTTCACCGTCTGTGCTTTCAGCAACCTCTGTTGCATTTTCAACATTTGCTAAGACCTCCGCAGCTTCTGCAAATTTAGCATTGCTTATATTCTCCGCGTTCTCTAAGAATTCTGATGTATCTGTAGTTTCTGTAACTTCTTTGACTTCCGAGTCTGCTACAGTGACGTTTTCAACTTCGCTTTCGTTGATATCTGGTTTTTTAATGTATGTTTTTTCTTCAGGCGATGCTGCCGATATGGTTGAAATATCTTTCGGTATAAAATCTGATTGTTGGCTTATAGCATTGTCATTGTTGCCAGACTCTTTTTTGTCTGTTCCATCTTCGAGCGTTGCTGCCGACGTGGCTTCAATATCTTCTGTTATAGAAACAGACTGTAAATTTTCGGTATTTGATTCATCGTCAGGCTCAGCTTGCTTTACACTTCCGAAATTAGGCTCAATATCAGGTGCTTCTCCAAAGTCTGGCTCCGGTTCTGGCATATCTGGCTCTGCGAAGGATTCCATGTCTGGGAAGTCAGATGGCGGTTCAGGCATGACTGGCTCATTGCTCTGACTACCAGTTTGCTCTTGCTGTGTGCTTTCGCTGATAATTGGTTTTGCACGGTTTTTCTTTTTCTTCCGTCTTGATTTTTTTCGGGAAGTTTCGCCTGATTGAGAGGCAGTGCCATCAGCGGATGCGGTATCTGCTGCAGGAGATAGAGTGCTTTCTGTGGTGTTTGATTCTGGTGTATTAACAGGCTGGTCTTGATTTTTTTGCTCATTTTCAGATGCTGCCTCATGAACTGCCTGCTGTTCCGGTTTGGCTTCGCTTGCAGCGTCTTGTGGCTTGGTATTGTTGTTACTGACAAATTGACTTTGTAGGTTTCTTCTGTCCTTCTTTTGCTGTTTTTTCTTTTTCTGCTGTGTCGGTTCGGTTTCAGCTTGCGGTGCCGGATGCTCTGGATGAGATTCCGGTAATGTTTCTTGCGCCGGCTTTTCTGTGGTCTCTTGCGGCGCTTCTGCTTTTGATTCTTCTTTTTGTGGTCTCTTTTTTCTTTCCGGCCGCTTGCTGATTTTTAATTTTGGCTCGCTGAAGACGTCTTCTTCTGCTTCCGGTAAATCCTCGTATAAAGGTTCTCCTAACGGTTCGTTTAAATCTATATCCGGAAGCTCGTCTGCCGGTGTGTCGATATCTGACGCCGGGCCTGCTGCCGGTTCAGGAGCTTCGTTTTCCTCCTGTGCGATTTCATGAAGCATATTCTGTATAGTGTTTGATTCAGAGCCGCGTTTTGGTTTCCTTTTTGGTCTTTTACTTACCGCAGGCTTTGAAACTGCTGGCTTTTCGTTGAGAGATGTTTCAAAGGAATTGTATCCTGAATCGTAATCATCATCGTCGTCTTTTTCAATATGCGGTTTTGGCTGCGCTGGCTGAGGCTGCTGCGGTTTTGGCTGTTGTGCTGGCTCTGCAGGTTGCGGCTGTTCTGACGGCTCTTCGAGATGTTTGTCATGATGGATATCTGCTGGCTGAGGTGTCGCCTCTGGTTCTGGCGTTTCAACTTCCTGCTGCGTTCCCGTTAACGATGTAAGGTCTATTTTTCCAAAATAACGTTTAACTGCCTCTTCGCGATTCTGTGGGAAGTCACGCATAAAATCGTCATCCATGTTATCAAAATCAGGGAATCCGTTGTTATCATCCGATGATTTGCTGTCGCTGTCTTTCCCGTCATTGTCACTGTCATTACTCTCGGGTATGTCTCCGTTTGTAAGATTGGCGGCAAACAGTTCGGCTGACGTCCTGCTTAGTTCTTCCTCCTTTTTGGCCAGTTCGGCTTCCAGGTCTTTGATTTTTGAGTCCATTGTTTTCATCTTGTCTTCACGTATGAAAAAGTCATGGACGTTTCTTTTCATTGTATTCTTGAATACAGAAAACATTGAAGACGGCTTCGATGCATCCTGCAGTTCTTTCTTTAATTTTTCTATTTCTTCACGCTGTTGTTTTAATAATTGGTCTTTATCTGACATTTTGTCACCTTCTTTTTGCTTTTTAATTTAATATGCAAAATACACCCCGCTTTCTAACAATGTTTTGTTTCGGCATATTGAAAGAGTAAAAACAACAAAGAAAGGTGGAAAACAATATGTTAAACAAGAAAGAAACTCATGAGGTATTTGGAAAAGTTTGGAAGGAATTTAATAAAGTCCGCAAGAATAACACCGATGACGGGTGGTCAGAGTGTGTTAAGAATGTAGACGAGCTGCACAGTAAGTATGATAACAAATTTTATGAAAAGATTATGCTTATTGTTATTAAAGAAGCAGACAGAGAGTCCAAACTTGACCAGAATACAGCCCGTACGGAATACAAAAAAGCGGGAAAGGCTTTCCAGGAGGCTTGGACGATGTTTGAACAGTTTGTTGACAACATTGATTCCTTTGAGACTGAGGGAATGAAGTTACTTGCAGAATATAACAGACAGAATCCATGCCGGTTTGCTGCTGAGTTTGGAAGCGTGATTTATGAAGCTGTATGTGAGGAGACAAAAGCTTCTGGTTCATTTATGAATGCAGCTTATTCATTTTATGAAAAATATAAAGCTGGTATTGATGAAGCTAATGCAGGGAAAGCACTTGTTGAGGCAGAACAAATCATAAATGCTCATCCGGAATATATGCTGCATATGATGAACATGTATTCAGACTTAAAGAACAAAGTAAAAGCAGCTTAAAGAAAAGAAAGGAGTAAAAATATGAATAATGTTGAACAGGGCTCTCTTTTTGATGGCATTGATATGGAAAATATTCCTGAAGAGGGCGTGAAGTATAACCAGGGCTGCAGTGAGATGTATCGTCTTGATAAGATAGAAAGAAGCGCAAAGATTTTTACGGTATTTAAAGAAAAAGACCTTGCCGGCTTTCATCTTAAAGGCTGTGACAGAAAAGAACCATTTTATGTAGTATCCGGAAAGGTAACTGGCATTGAAATGGCTGGCGATAAAATCAACTTCACAATGCAGTCTCTGCGAAGCGAAGATATATTTCGCTTTTCTGTCGGTGAGAATGCCGAATTTTATGAAAAGGCATTGCATGTATGCAGTAATGATAACGTTACTGTGGTGATGAGCGGCGATGCGTGTGCTGATATGAAATTTGGCCCGTTCTTCGGGGCTGTGTCATGGCAGTTTGTAAATAGCAATAATACTGCTGTAAAGGAATACAGCGTGAGAAAATAACATATTTTTCTGGCATCCAGCGGATTTTTCCGCTGGCCTTTTTTGTGTTCAGAAAAAAATAAAAAAAAATCGTAAAAAGCGATAAAAAAAATAAAAATCCAGCATATTAAGTTTGAGAAAAAATTGAAGGCCTTTTGAGACCGTTAAAAATAGACTAAAAAAAGGAGATAAAAATGTCAGAAATTAATAAGCTGAAGAAACAGGCAGATAAGGTATACGCAAAAATGGAAAATATGCAGCGGCTGTCAGACAGCGAGCTGAAAGCAAAAACAGATGAATTCAAGATGAGACTTGCAAACGGAGAAACACTTGAGCAGATTCTGCCGGATGCATATGCAGCAGTAGGAGAAGCGGCTTACAGAACGATTGGATTAAGACCGTATAAAGTGCAGATTATGGGTGCAATTGTGCTGAATGAAGGAAAAATTGCAGAGCACAAAACTGGGGAGGGCAAAGCAATTCCGTTAGACACACCAATGCCTACTCCTGATGGCTGGAAAACAGCCGGAGACATTAAAATTGGAGATGTGCTGTTTGACAGACATGGAAAACCAACAAAGGTGACAGGTGTTTACCCGCAGGGCAAAAAGCAGATTTATGAAGTGCATCTTTCTGATGGAAGAGTTGTGGAAACAGCAGATGAACATTTATGGAGTGTTTACTGCGGCGGTCGAAAGAACATTCAAGTTGTAAATACTGTTGATATGTACAATAGGGGTTTAAGAGAAGGAAGAGCATACAGATTCAGAATTCCAATGAATGGGGCTGCTGAGTATCCTGAAGCAAAGTTACCATTAGACCCGTATGTATTAGGTGTATTTCTTGGCAATGGATGCCGCAAAGAAACTCACGCTCTGGAAATTTCGAGTGGTAATGATTTTGTACCAAATGAAGTCGCAAAAATCCTTGATGTTGATGTCTTTAAAGCAAATAAGAATAATCATTCCTGGATTTTCAGAAAACATGGTGACAACAAAAACAGGCTGCATGGATATGATATTTGTCCTGAACTGGATGGACTGTTAAGTCAGACAAGATGCGGTGACAAGTACATTCCGGATATTTACAAAACTGCATCCATTGAACAGCGCTGGGCTCTGCTTCAGGGATTGTTTGATACAGATGGATGTATTGAAGATAAAGACCGCTTCCATCTTACATATTCAACAACATCTGAGAAGCTGAGAGACGATATCTGTGAAGTTATCTATTCCCTTGGTATGTCCTGCTCCTGGTGGCTGTCAAGAAAGGCTGGCGTCAGAACAGCAAAGGCTGACCAGTATACAATCAATGTAAATATTGATAATGATATGAAGAAACACTTCTTCCGTTATCCGTTCAAGCTTGACAGAGCTATGCTGGCAGATGCGGCTGGTAATAAACGTAAACATTACGACAGAATAGCAATCAAAGATATCGTTAAAAAAGAAGAAGAAACAGAGATGGTATGCTTTACAGTTGATAACGATGAACATCTGTTCCTCTGTGGAAATTATGTTGTAACACATAACACGTTGATTGCAGCTATGCCGGCATACCTTAACGCACTTGAAGGAAAAGGCGTCCATGTCGTAACAGTTAACGACTACCTGGCAGAACGTGATGCAGAGGATATCGGACGAATCCATCGCTTCATGGGACTTTCTGTCGGATGTATTTTAAAAACAACATCGCCGGAAGAAAAGAAAAAAGAATATGCAAAAGATATTACATATATCACAAATACAGAACTCGGATTTGACTATCTGAGGGATAATATGGCTCAGCGCTTGGAAGACAAGATGCAGCGCGGATTTAATTACTGTATTATTGATGAGGTTGACTCCGTACTTATTGATGAGGCAAGAACGCCGCTTATTATCTCCGGAGTCAGTGGAAAATCAACAAAACTGTATACCGCATGCAATGAACTTGCGAAAAAGCTTGAAAAAGGTGAAACGCAGGAGCTTACAAAAGTAGACCTGCTTGCCGGTGAAAGAGCAACAGAAACCGGGGATTACACAGTAGATGAAGAACACAGGATTGTAACCCTGACGCTTCAGGGCATCAAGAAATGTGAAGAGTATTTCGGTATCGACAACCTCTCTGACAGAAAATATACAGAACTGTATCATAACATCCTTGCAGCGCTGAGAGCACATAACCTTATGAAGAGAGATAAAGATTACGTTGTAAAAAATGGGGAAGTATTAATCGTTGACTCATCAACAGGACGAATTCAGCCGGGACGCCGTTATTCAGATGGACTCCATCAGGCTCTTGAAGCCAAAGAGGGCGTTGAGGTACAGGAAGAAACATCCACATATGCAACTGTCACATATCAGAACTTCTTTAATAAATATAAGAAGAAATGCGGTATGACCGGTACTGCGTCAACCGAAAGGAAAGAATTTAAGGATATTTATCACATGTCTGTTGTAAAGATTCCGACAAACAGACCGGTACAGAGGGAAGACCTCCCTGACCGTATGTTCTTGACAAGGGAAGCAAAATTCAAGGCAGTTGTTGATGAAATCAAGAAGGCACATGTAACAGGACAGCCAATTCTGGTAGGTACATCTACCATTCAGGATTCAGAAATCCTTGATAAGATGCTGAAAGATGAAGGCCTGCCACATACAGTCTTAAATGCAAAGCTGATTGAAAAAGAAGCAGAAATCATCGCAAAGGCCGGAACAAAAGGCTCTATCACCATCGCGACCAATATGGCCGGACGAGGCACAGACATTAAGCTTGATGATGAAGCGCGTGCAGCAGGCGGCCTTAAGGTCATCGGAACACAGCGTCATGAATCAAGAAGAATTGATAACCAGCTGAAAGGACGTTCTGGAAGACAGGGCGACCCTGGAGAGTCTGTATTCTTTCTTTCCCTGGATGATGAAGTGCTGAGACTTTACGGTTCTGAAAAGATGAAAAATGTTCTTTCTGCGACAGGTATGAAGAACGATGACAGCCTTGAGAACAACACCGTAAACAAATTTGTAAAAAAAGCCCAGACGGTTATTGAGGATAATAACTTCGGGGCACGAAAGAATGTACTTAAATTTGATAAGGTGAACAATGAGCAGCGAGAGCTGATTTATGCAGAGCGTGACGCAATTCTTGAAAAGGCTGATACACGTTCTACCATGATTAGCATGATTCAGGACTCTATCAATATGATTATCGATAAATATTGCGATAATAAAAAAGTGTCAGAGGCTGAGTATGAAGACATTAAAAAAGAGATTGAAGTTCTGGTCTTTGGTATCAAATCACCTGATTACACACCTGGAATGACCAAAAAAGACCTTTCAGAACTTTACATTGAAGCAGCTAAAAATAAATATTGTGACCGCGAAAGAGAATGGCCGGATATCAATATGTTCAGGGAATTTGAACGGCAAATTATTTTAAGATGCATTGATGTCAAATGGATGCAGCATATTAATGACCTGGAAATCTTGAGACAGAATATTTCCCTTGTGGGATATGGCCAGAAAGACCCGGCAATCGTATATAAACTGAAGGCATTTGATATGTTCAGTAAGATGTCTGATGAGATTAAAAACGATGCCGTATACACACTGTTTTCTTCAAGACTGAAAGGGGCAGTAGCACCGAAACGTGACAGCGCGGCATAATACAAAAGACCCGGATGAAAGAGCTCCGGGTCTTTCTTTTTTCGCAAAAAAATGCTATACTACTTGCAATTTCGCATAATATAAAAAATAACAAAAAAAGGAGAAAAAATATGCGTAAAAATATTTTCCAGAACAAGATTGGTAAGATTTTTGCGGTCGTTGTAGTCGCCGGAATGATATTGTCCGGAAACGGAATGCCGTGGGTGGCAGCAAATGCTTATGCAGCTGTTGATTTGACACAGATTCCAGAATATACCGGAAGCCCTTATATTGTAATCAACGACAACGAGCCGGAATTTGAAGCCAATGACTTTTCTACTGAAGCGTTTGAAGATTACAGCGAGCTTGATGACCTTGGAAGATGCGGCGTGGCTTATGCAAATATATGCCAGGAGATTATGCCGACAGAGAAGCGCGGCGCGATTGGCATGGTTAAGCCGTCCGGATGGCATACCGTTAAGTATCCAGAGCTGATTAAGGACAGATATTTGTACAACCGCTGTCACCTCATTGGATTTCAGCTTGCTGGTGAAAACGCGAATACAAAAAATCTGATAACAGGGACGAGATATCTTAATGTTGATGGTATGCTACCGTTTGAGGATGAGGTTGCCGATTACGTCAAGGAAACAGACAATCATGTATTATATCGCGTAACGCCGGTTTTTGATGGGGATAACCTCGTTGCCTCCGGTGTACAGATGGAAGCTGAGTCTGTTGAAGATGATGGCGCTGGAGTTAAATTTAACGTTTATTGCCATAACGTTCAGCCGGGAATCGGCATTGACTATGCGACAGGTGACAGCTGGGTTGATGACGGAAACGCGGTGGTAGACAGTGCTGCTGATACAGACAATGCAGAGCAGTCTGAATTTGTAATCAATACAAACACCGGGAAATTCCACAAACCTGATTGCAAAAGCGTTAAAAAAATAAAAGCAAAAAACAAAGAAGAATTTAACGGCAGCAGAGATGAATTGATTGCGGAGGGGTATGAACCTTGCGGCAGCTGTAGGCCGTAAAAATGTAATAAGAAAAGAAAAATGTAAAAAAGATTAAAAAAAGATGGAGCGATGCCTTTAGGCATCGCTCCTGTTTCTTCGTTTTGGCTCTGAATCGATACTGTATGTGTTTCTCTTCTTGTCTTGATATTCTAATAGAACAAAATTGGCATTCTTGTTAAGCAATGCATCGTAGTATACTGAAGCCGATACTTTTATATACTCATCTGAAAATTGCGTATCCGTACAGACTTTTGCCATATAGTACACTTTAACAAATTCGTTTGGCTTGTCGTCTGATATTAGCTCTTCTTTCGAATAGCTTTTGTCACTGAAATATTGCATAATATGACGCCCGTCAAACTGCAATTTTTGCTTTTTCAAGCCCCATATTTTGCAGTTAACTTTTCTGTCTGCAGCCCGGATATACAAAAGTAGGCCAACTGGAATAGGACCAATACACACTGCTGGGTGAAAAGAGAGAACTAGAGAAAAGAGAATCATTACAGTACAACCACACACAGTATAAATTGTATATGCCAGGTCTTCTTCATTTGTTCCCTGTATGGCTGATGTTATTTCACATATTATGCCAATCGAAAGACATAGGAAAAACGGGCCAATTGTGAAAAGAAGGATAATCCTCCCTATCGTCCTCGTAATTTTTGTAATAGTTGCATTTCGTTTAACATTTTCGTGTTCAACGTAGTCTTCCAACTCGCTTAATGACTCGACTTGCACTTTTCCCTTAATGTTTTCGTCAAAAATAATCTCCTCTGGCATTTATTTTTCCTCCTAAAATATTTTGTATATTTCTAATATGCAAAATAATTTTCGTATACCGTTTTTTTCGGCATATTATATATGAGAAAGAAGTTGTAAAAAACACACAAAGAGAGGAGAAAAAATAATGGCTAAAAAATTAAGCAAGAAAGAACTTCAGAAACTGGAACTTCAGATGGGAATTTCCAAAATCCAGCATGACCGCCCGCCGGTTGGAAGACCGACCGTGTTTTATGGTAAGACCAATAAACAGAAACGAAGAGAAGGTAAGATGGCGGCGAAGGAGTGGTGAGCTGATGGCAAGTACAATTGATGATTTCAGGGCTGAATGTGAGCTTGCGGGAGCGAAAAAGCAGGCAATCAAGATTGCAAAAAAGATGATAAAAGATGGACGCTTCTCTGATGCAGAGATTGCTGATTTTACAAATCTGACAGAAACTGAAGTGGAACCTCTAAATGCAGAGCTGAACATCCACAAGAAAGCTACTAAATAATCCAAAACTGAAAAAGAAGCTGCTGCCCGCAGCTTCTTTTGTTTTGCAAAAAACCAAAAAAGACATCGCTCCCGCGATGTCTTAGGCTTCTTTAATCTGAGCCATCTCCATATCCGCTGCGTGGCGGTATGCATCCAGCATGTCAAGTACGTCTGGTGTTAACTCTATCACCTGCTTGTATTGCGCCAGGTGTTCAAGGCTTGCCCAGCAGTCCATGATGGAAGTTCTCAGCTGAAACTCAACCTTCATTTCAGGAAAGTCCGGGTCTCCGGATGTAAATCCCATAATAACGTGAAGGCTTCGATATCCGCTTTCTTTTGGATGCTTAATGTAATCCTTCACGTGCAAAATCCGGCAGCTTGTCTCATTGTCAACTGACTTGATGCGTTTAAGATTTTCATAAATCGCATACACATCAGCGACAGATTCAACGATAATCCTGACGCCGATTGCGTCAGACTCAACTGCAAGCGCTGAGTGATGATTGACTGGCAGGTTGTCGTTCTGAATCTTTTTAGCCATACTTTCAGGAGTCTTAATCCTGGACACAATGTGTGCTGCGGATTTTATTCCTGAAAATATTGACATTAAGTTTGCCATGTTGACAGCTTTTGATTTTACAGTTTCCATATGACTCAGATGTTCGCCATAAAATTTTTTATTTACGTTCATTTTCTTTCTCCCTTTCGTAAAACATAATATTGCAATATTAATATGCAGAATAATTTAAAAAACAGAACACTTTTTGCAAAATAAAAAATTCTGCATATTGGAAATATAAAAAAATAAGCCAAAAATAGGCGGTAAAAGAGGAGAGAAAATATATGAGTTATAAATTAGACATACAAGATGATTTGATGAGCATCCAGGGATTATACGGAACGTATGAAGCATCAAATAATGAAAAAGGAGGTTTTATGATATCTGTCGTGTTAGGGTCATACGTGTATGAACTTGATGCCGAGGGAGAAGACTATATTGTAGAGAACGGTCAGGAATGGGCAGTGCCGGCAAAGAATCTGACTGAGCTTAATGAATTCATCAGAATGTGTGAAGATGAAAAGCTGTGGAATTACATGAGCGGCCCGGTGTTCAGGATGAAGCCAGATACAGAAAACGGCATTCTGTACATCAAAGGACAGACAAAGAACTTTGTGATTGGAGAGCACGAAAAGAAATTATACGTTGATGAAGTGCAGTCTTCAAAAACACATCACTACGTTGAAGATTTGTTTGATGCGGCAAAGAAGATGACGACGGAAGATAAGTGGTGGAGCCGGAAGGGCGAAGAAACCGTTGATATCGTAAGAAATATGAGATGCGCGATTATGGTAACTTCAGGCGGCAATCTGCAGATTGAATACAGAAATAAGAGTCTGCTGATAGGTCAGAAAGATGATGGAACATATTGGGTTAACATGATTGGCGGGCAGGAAAAACATATCTTTTATAAAGATTCATTTAAGGAAGTAATTGCGCTGCTTGCGGCGTAAAAAAAAGAGTCAGGAAAAAGTTTCCTGGCTCTTTAACTTTCTTAGTGTTTATTTTCTTTGTCGTCAAATGACAGCCCGAACCACATGTGACTGATTGCCTGCAGTACGACAATTGTGGTTGCTGCGATTAAGCATACAATATCTTCAATTGGCGGTGCTGTCGCGATATGCGCGATTGTTAATCCGACAAGTAATACTGCAGAAAACAGTATCGGTAAAGAAAGTAACCCTAAAATTTTTGATTTTGTCATGATAGATTCCTCCTGCTTCTTTGTTTTTTACTTGTTTAATATGCTTAAAAATTTTTTTCGCAAAAATGATATGATTTGTGTTTTTTTTAGCATATTAAATACAGACAATAATGAAAGGGGGAAAAGACTTTCAAAAAATGCAGAAAAAAAATAAATTTCCGCCAGGTTTTGCTGTTGCGGCAGTTGGTTTATCCGGCATACTGTTTATGACAGGATGCGCAGGTGAGTATGACGTACTGGATAAAGTTGCTGACAGCACAACAGTTGGCGAAAGTATTACGGATAAAATAAACGATATGGTCAGTGACCAGTCTCAGAACGTTACATATATATGTAAGCGGATGAAGGCATTGTCGGGAGAGACTGAGACAGAAGAAGATACCGAAAGGCCGGAGTATAATCCTGAAACATATGCTGATACAAGTAAAGCAGATATCAGTAAATTTAAAGCCAAAAAGGTTTCGGTCTCTGATGATGAGGTTGACGACTATATCAAATCATTGATGCGTGAAGCCCGTATATACGGAGATGAGGCTGCGGTCATTGATGAAGAATGCATTGCCCATGTGGCATACACAAAAACTGATACTGATACAAAAGAAGAAATTCAGAACCTGTCAAATGTGGAGTGGAGTTTTGATTCAGGCTTCTTCCCGGAAGAGGTAAGCAAAAAACTTATCGGATGTAAGGTTGGAGATAATGTAAAAGTAAAATGTTCTGGCTGTGAATACGATATCACTGTAAATGACATTAACTCCGTAAACATAACAAATATGACAGTATTTACACTGACAAGCGGGCAATACATGAATGCGTCAAATTACAGAACATTTATCAAAAACTACCTGTACAACCAGAAGGTGTTGAGTACAAATGAAGATTCCATTGATAAGCTTTGCAAATCGGTTTCCGTAACCGGATATCCTGACGATGCCTTGTCATACGACATTCAGCAGAAATTCATGTATTACTATCAGCTGACCGGAGCCAGCAACCCGGATGATGAAGCTTTTAAAACTTACATCAAGGAAAATCTTGGATGTAAGACCACAAAAGAATTTACAACAAAGATTCAAAAAGAAGTAGAACAGAGCCTTAATGACGAGATAAAGATTTTGGCTCTTACAAAGAAATACAATTTATGGCTGGATGACGACAAACTGGCAGCAGAAGTTATGCAGAATACTACAGAATATTCCAGCGCAGAGGACTATTATGCGGCATGTTCAAAATCATATGCCAGATATTTTATATCAAAATTAAATCTTGCAAAGGAAATTCAGAAAAATGAAGAACGAATTGAGGGCGCCGGATAAGCCATATTATCCTAAAAACACATTAAGGACATTACGAAAAACAGGTGTCCTGATTGATGAGCTTGAAGCAAGGCGTGAGCATGAAGAGCAGTTTAAACTCACGCCTTATGAAAAAGCAATGCATGACCAGCTAAGCGAGACCTTCAAAGTATCGCGCCCGGCAGAGGGAATAAAAAGCGCCCTTGAAGATGAGAGGGAGCTGAAATCAATCAGAAAAGAATATGTTACAGCAGCAAAGATACAGCGAGACAGGACGGAACTGAAAGAGAATGCTGACAATGACAGCCTTGGAATGGTACTCATTGCGGCAGGAACTCCGATGGTGCTTGTGGGTGTTACGCTGCTTGAAACATTTATGACTGCCGGAATTGGCGTTATCGCGGCAGGTGCAGCGATGTATGTTCCAATGTTCATAAGAGAAATAACCAAAAAAAGGAAAGCGAGAAAAAAATTAAAAAACATAACAGAAAACGTTGACGACCTGTCAGAGACTATTGACCGGAAGATGGCTAATATAGATAAAATCTGTTCTATGTATGGAATCCCTGTCAACTGTACAGACCGCGAGCAGTATCTCAGTTCTTTGTTTGATGCGGCAACTACATATGAAGCATTGGAGAAAAAAGAAACTGATTATGAACTGCTCTGTCAGCTGAATAACAGCGATAAGATAAAAAATCAGATTACTGAAAATCTTAAAGCTATGTCAGGGCTGACGGTTGTAGACGAAAACAACTTTGAAGATGTTTTAGACAAGCTGGCTTCACAGTTAAAATAAAATAGAGAAAAGAGGAGATAAAAAAATGATTAATACAATCAAACAGGCATTGACAACGCGCGAAATCAGACGAAAGCTGGAGCTGATGGTGTTTGTCATCTTTATTACCCGAGTAATCTCAATGATTCCGGTTCCCGGAATAGATGCTTCCGTATTTAAACAGTGGATGGCGGTAAATTCCAATGATGCATTAAACTTGTTCTCAGCATTCACCGGAGGCTCGTTTGAGAATTTCTCGATGTTTGCTCTTGGCATCACTCCACTTATTACGGCGCAGATTGTAGTTCAGTTGCTCGGCAGCGTTATCCCGTCACTTGGCAAACTCCAGAAAAGAGGCGAGCATGGCCAGAAAGTGACAAAAAGAATTACCAATATCGTTGGTATCGTTCTTGCAATCGTTCAGAGCTGCTGTATGGCAATCGGCTTTAACAAAGGAGGCTTAATCAACGGAAACGGCGTTGCATGTGTTATCTTAATCACAACATTCATGACGGCCGGAACAGGTATTATGATGTGGCTTGCACATATCCTTGATGAAAAATCAATCGGAAACGGTGTGTCAATCCTGCTAATGGCAAATATCTTGTCAAGAATGCCTGGACAGTTTGCATCACTTTTTAAATCACTTGCGAAGGATAAAAGTACTCCAATTGCAGCACTGTCAATTACAGCAGCTATACTAATTTTTGCAGCTATCATTATTGTAATCATTTATATGACAGAAGGATATCACCCGCTGCATGTACAGTATTCACAGAAGATGAGTCAGTCTGGCGAAGACGCAGAAACCGGTCTTATCCCGGTAAAAGTTGGTATTTCTGGTGTTATGCCGGTAATCTTTGCTTCCTCTCTTATGGCAATTCCACAGCTGATTGCAGCTATCGCCGGAAAGGGATATGGAAGCGGGCTCAGTAAAATTGTTTTAAATATGATGTCCCAGAAGAACTGGTTTGATAACGACAACCCGGTCTATGGCTTAGGGCTTCTGATTTACCTGGCGCTGATTGTGTTCTTTGCATACTTCTACCTCCCGATTACATTCAATGCGGCAGAGGTATCTGATAACATCAGAAGAACCGGAGGTTTCGTTCCAGGAGTAAGAGCCGGTGAGGATACAGAACAATATATCCAGTACATTTCAAGAAGACTCACTTCAATCGGTGTTGTGATGCTGATTTGCGTTACCGTAATCCCGATTATCATTTGCGGTGCACTTAGCCTTAATTCAACAATCGGCGGTACTTCACTGATTATCGTTATCGGTGTTATTACAGAAACAGTACAGCAGATTCAGCTTGAACTTGCAGGAAGAAATTACTGTGGTATCTTATGCAGAGATTAAGGAGGGATAGAAATGGAAATAACAAAAGCTAAGAACTTTGACACGAATGGTGTTGCAGAATTTGAAAGTGTTGATGAAGAGACACATGAAGTAACACCTGATATGAAATATATCAAATGGCCAAGCAAGAAAAAAGTCTTTTCTGAATTGGTCTCTGTCGCAGTAGCATCCATTATTATTGCAATGGTTATTGCAGCCGGTGACAGTATCGGTATGACGATTGTAAATTTTGTTTTGAAATTCTTCTAATGAAGAAAGTATTGCACCACGCGCGAAAGCGCGTGGTGCTTTTTTTGTTGCCATTTTTTGTTATTACGGCTGCTCCAGCATATTAATTTATGTCAAAGAAATACTAACTATAACAACAGAAAGGAACTGGTGATAATGGGAGAGAAACAACAGCCAAAATCTTGTATTTATCCAAAGCCTGAGCATTATAACGACCTGGCAGATAAGCCGATAACGAAAGATGGAATAATGGACAATGCCATTGAAATCATTTATATCTGTGCTTATAAAGCTGAAAGATTCGTCAACAAGCAATATGTGGGGGTGTCGGTTGAAAGCCGTGAAGACATCATCCAGTATGTAGCTGGCCAGATTAAGGATTTGATTGAAAACTATCTTGACAAAATTGACGAAAAAAGGGTTGATTTTTGGGCTTATATGAACAAAAGCATTCAGTATACCGCAAGCAGAGCTTATCAGACTGAAGTTAAAGATGGTGCGTCCGAATACATTCGGCACCGATACGACATGATGTCCAAATATCTCGATGAAGGGTTAACACTGGAAGAGATTGCAGAGAAGTGTAACTGCAGGGTGTCTACGGTAAGGAAAACCCTTAGGGATGGAAAGGCAATAAATGTGAGTATCGACGCGGAGGACGATATCGGACATGCCATTCTTGATAAAGTAGGTAAAAATGATGTGTATAAGATTGAAGAAGAGGAAAAAGTATCAATCGAAGATAACATCTTAATCCGAAAGGTTCTTAAAGGTATGACAAGGGAAGAAAAGTTCATTATAGAAACTTACCTTAATATCAAAAAGGACTGTGAAAAAGAATGGAAAGACAGAACGTTTGCAGCTTGTAAGGAGTATGGCATTACTCATAAAAAAGTGAATGATGCAATCAGAAGCTTTAAAAATGAGGCCAGAAAAATGCGTAATGAGCCTTCTGGATAATACAAGGTTTTGGCTTGTACAAAAACCTATAACAACACATGAGCAGCGGGGAAAACCTGCTGTTTATTTTTTGCCTGATTTTGCATATTGAAAACAAATACAAAAACAGGAGGGAAAAATAATGAAAAATTTAAAAAAATCTGTTTTATGCATGCTGATGGCAGTTATCATGGTGATGACTGTAACAGCTGCAAGCGTCATTCCGGTTCAGGATGTGTATGCGGCTTCTGTGAAGCTGAATAAGACTTCACTCAACCTGTACACGAGGACTATGATTCAGCTTACTGTATTAAATACAGGAGCAAAAGCCAAATGGTCATCAAGCAAACCGAAGGTTGCAAGCGTGACAAGTGAAGGTTATGTCACTGCCCGCTCTGCAGGAAAAGCAAAGATTACCGCAGTTGTTGGCAAAAAGAAGCTGTACTGCAATGTCACCGTCAAGGTTAAACCTGGCGAAGAAGTGAAGATGGAGTTTAAAGATTGTAAAGTTCAGGTTGGAAAAACTACACGTCTTCGTCTGATGAACATTGTCGGCCTCGCTTCATGGAAAAGTAGCAATACAAAAATTGCTACTGTAGACGCGAATGGAGATGTAACCGGAAGAAAAACCGGTTCTGCGACAATCACTGCTACATATCACTGCAAAAGATATACTGCAAAAGTGACTGTTATATCCGGTACAACGTCTGGAACGTCAGTTATCAGAAGGAAAGCTCCTTTGGCTAACAGCGGTGTGCTGAATGCGTTTGACAAGCTTGGCTTTAAATATGCTTATGACCCGAATATTACTGGGTTCACAGGCAAATTTTCAGCAAAAGAGCATCGCATCATTGTAAGACGCGAAGAAGATGACTGTATCTATCATGAGCTTGGTCATTTTGTAGCATGGGTAGCTGGCAACATTGACTACAAGAAAGAATGGAAAGCGATTTATGACAAAGAGAAAAACAAGGTTACATACTTCAATAAAGGTTATGCAACACAGAATCCTCAGGAATATTTCGCCGATGCATATAAGGACTACGTCCTGCACCGTTCTTCATTATCTTCAACAAGACCTGAAACATACAAGTATGTCAAGGCTGCAGTCTCAAAAGTCAATGCAATGACGAGTACTAACTTTGAAAGAATGCATAAGCTGTATGACTCTATGTGGAATAAATATGGTGCTTAAATTTTTTCAGCAGGCTTCGGCCTGCTTTTTTCGTTTTTGGAAAATTCAGCATATTAAATATGTAAATGCTAAAACCAAGAAAGGAGATTTTAAAATGAAGATTAAAGAAATCAAAACAAACGGAATTGGAACTGTTGAGGGTATTGTTATTGCTTTGGAAGAGAAGGCAAATAAAAATAACAGCAGCTTTATCAACATGACTGTCAGTGATGGCGAAACTCAGGTTGTCGCCAAGGTATGGAACGCAGACCTTGAAACATTTAAGTTTAAAACAGGGCAGGCGGTTCTTGTGGAATTAAAAATGGAGGAGTATAAAGGACAGAAAAGTTATATCGCCCGTGAAATTACGGCATCTTCTGCTGACCCGGCGCTGTTTATCTGTGGCGCTCCGGTAAAATCAGAAGAAATGTATAACTTTCTCTATAAAACCGCCGGAAGATGCGGAGTGTATGCATCAACAGTCAAAAAAATTCTTGACGACAACAAAGACCATCTGATGTTCTGGGGTGCTGGCAAAGCAGTACATCACAATATCAGAGGCGGACTTTTATATCATACATACCGTATGACAAAAACGGCGGCATATATCACCTCTGTATATAACAAAGAGCCGTCAATGCTGAAAGGCTGTCGTGACATCAATACAGAACTTCTTGTTGCCGGCTGTATCCTGCATGACATCGGAAAACTTTGGGAGCTTGATACAAATGAATTTGGTGCTTCAGATTATACCGTGAAGGGAAACCTGATGGGGCATTCATTTATTGGCGCCGAGCTTGCGGGCAAGACCGCCAGAGAGCTTGGTGTAGATGAGGAAAATGTGATGCTTCTGCAGCATGTAATCCTGTCGCATCATGGAAAATATGAATGGGGTGCTGTCACCCTTCCGGCAATCCCGGAGGCTATGATTCTGCATCATATTGATATGATTGATGCCGATATGTATCAGTTTGAATCACAGGCAGAAGCCTTAAAGCCAGGTGAAGCGACGAGCAATCTGATTTTTGGCTTAGACCAGAAGGTATATAGACCGACATGGAGGGTTCCGGTGGAAGAAAAGAAATAAAGTGTTTGTTTAACTTTAGATTTTTTTCGGATTTTATTTTTGTATTGCCCGCAGCGAATGCTGCGGGTTTTTAGATTTTTTGAAATTCTGCATATTGAAAAAAGACGCTGCCGGCAGGGTTGCCGGAAATAAAAAAGAAAAGACAAAAAGAGCAGGAAAAGGATTCCCTGCTCTGTGTTTTTTGTCTTGCGTTTTTCGATATTCAGTTTTTAGTTTGATTCTTTTTTGGAATCAATTTCGGATTTAAGACTTTCTACATAATTTTTATCCCAATCCATTTTTTCTGCGATTTCTTCAGGTGAAAATCTTTCAAGCATAACTGACACGAAATTGATTCTGTCATCGTGTTGTGCTTCTTCCCATTTTGTATACATTTCATGCACTCCTTTCGGATTAGATTTGTAGTACCTTAATGCTTCGGCAAAAACTGGATTTTTAATGTCATCAGGATTTGGGTTAATCCAATCTCTAATAAACTGTCCAAGTTCTGAATCATCAGTTTTAGCTGCAAGATTGATAATAATTTCCTCTTCCCCAGATTCAACAGTATTACCAGACATTAAGTCTACCTTTTTAATATGCTGAATCATTGCGTCTTTGGAATTAAAATCTTTTTCGGTTAAGACTATCATACACCTTTTTGGTATTTCTGAAAAGTCCTGGCCGACTTGTAAGCTGTCTGCATCAATCATAGAGCCGTAATAGCGATTCCTACAATAGATATTCTTTTGCCAGTAGCATTGTGGCTCTATAATATATATTGTATTTTCTTCGTGGCAGTATGCAATAAAGTCTACGACGATACTGCGTCCACCGTTACAATTCCTTATAGAATACTGAACTTTAATAAGTTCCAGATGAACTTTTGCTTTTTTCTTTTTCCCCTTGTTGATGGTGTTCTGAATAATATTAATAATTTCTTCAGCCACCTCTTTATTTTTTAAGACCATGCTGGACATTATGTCAGCATTTAATGACAATGTCATTAACTTCTCTTGGAAAGCTTGCGGATGTTTTCCTCCTTTCATGGGTATTTTTTCTTTTTCCATAGTAAATTTCCCTCCATATTTATATTTATATTTGATTTTTAATTTTTTTACAAAAAAAGAAAAGGAGGTAAACATAATATGATACGCAAGACAAACTATCCTATCTGAGCCTCCTTTCTTTATTTTTTTTGCATATTTAACGAAGAACGGGAAGTCTTCGGTTGACAAAAAGTCGTCTGCGAGCCAAGTGTTCCGGTTTTAACTTCGCATGTAGGTCTGAATTCCCGTTCGAAGTCTGGTTACGAGCGCGAAGCGCGAGTTATCAATATGATATTTTTAATGATTCTGAAAAATTAAACTATTTTGCATATTATATTTAATAAATACAAAACGACAGGAGGCAAAAATATGTATAAAGGAAAAGAAAACTATGAAACTGTTAAACACCTGATGGCAGGCGAAGAATGTATTGTAACCGGATATGGCCAGTCCATGACTCCAATTCTGAAATCTGGGCAGTCCGTGAGATGTATTCCAGTGACTGAAAAAACAGCGCTGAAGAAAAACGATATAGTGCTGTGCAAGGTTGCAGGACATTTTTACCTGCATAAGATTTCTGCAATAAAGGGTGGAAAGACATTTCAGATTTCTAACAATCACGGACATGTAAATGGATGGATTGGAAAGAAGTGTATATACGGTTTGGTAGTTGAAAAATTTTGAGATTTTGCAGGAGCGAAGACTCCTTTTTTTGTGGTTTTTTAAATGTTTTTTTGTTTTTTTATTGCGAAATTTTTTGTGCATATTAAAAGTGCTAATTAAAATTAAAATTTTGTGTTGCCGATTAAGTCGGCAAGAAAGGATGGATAACATGAAAAAAACAGTATTGTCAGTAGGAGTAGGCGCAACACATAAAATGTCAGAAGCATTTGAGGCAGTATTGCCCCAGGAGCTTCTTGACAAACTTGCCAGTCTCAGATTTTCATTTGATGTTACTGGTAGAGATGGTAAGCTTGGCGTCGTAATCGACTGCCAGATTGGAGTACCTGATAAAGTGGACGATTGTCCACTGACCAGGTACATCAATAAAAATGCCTGTGCCTGGCCCGGATTTTCAAGTAGTGCTGTATCCTCACCTGAGTATCAGGCGAGGATTAAGGAATTGCGTATTCCGGCAGCAATTGCGCCGGCACAGGATTTCCTTGAGTACTACGAACAATGGGATGAGTACGACGAGTATGTCGTATACGACTGTCTTCGCTATAACGCGAAGTACTACATTCCACTGGAGGACACGTCAATTCAGTCAATTGTCAAGGCCGCGAAGATTTTCGCTGGTTATGGCGATTAACAGAATTGTTCTACTACAGAAAGGAGGGTGTTTCAGAGGAGAGTCAGAAATGGCTCGCCTCTTTTTTTTTATTACAAAATGCTTTCTGCATATTGAATGTGTTAATTAAATTAAAAATTTTGTTTTGCCGGCTTGCCGGCAAGAAAGGATGGAAACATGAAAAAAATTACAAACAAGAAATACGAAGCAATTTGTCAGGCAAAAGACATCATCGCGCAATTGTGTGAAGATGGCGCCTTTGACTGGGTTGAAAGCGGCGTTGATATCGTTCGTAATACCTGCCTGATGAAGGCACCTGCCCTGTTAAAGGAAGCTCTGCTAACAGTGCTGACATCCGGAACTATTAGCGATAATGGTTTTCAGATGCCTGCTACAGCGTGCTGCTGCGAAAATTTCGCAGTAGTCCGGAAGCAGATGAAGAGGCATTCCCTGAGCCTCTTTGTATGTGACCCGCTGGATAGAAGAGCCGATGAAGACGGGTATTTCACAATGCCAGTCTTTGGACAGGTCTTTATTGAGAAATGATTTTTTGGGCCTTCAGAGCAATCTGGGGGCTTTTTTTATCGCCATTTATTTTTTGCATACTATATATAACAAATCTTATATTTGATAAAGAACGGAAAAAACATGGTTGAAATTTTCGTTCTATTCCCCTTGCAGCGAAAACTGGGGCGCTGATTTTTTGATAGATTAAATTCCTTTTTCGCAGTTCTGCAGAGCAGAACGATGACATAATTTCCTCCTATTTGAAAAACAGACATCTTTGATGTCTGTTTTTTTTGTTCTAATTTTTCAAGCTATTCTGAACCCTTTTAACATAAGCGGCGATATGCGGGGCTGTCTGTTCCAGGCCGTCCGGGTCTTCCAAGCTTAATCTGAAAACCTCTGCAAAATATTCTGCATTGTTACATATATTCTCATCTTCCAAATCATATTTTTGCTGTAAGGCTGCTGCCTCCGATTCGTGCGATTGTGTGACTACGTTAGAGTCAGACCGCCCGGTGGCTGATACCTGAAAATCTACCGCATGCCCGAGCTCGTGGTAAATGGTGTCTTTAAGGCTTACGGCGTCACATCTGAGATACATCTTTCTTTCGTCAATCCCTCCTCCAGATTGTATATATGTCAGGCCGTTCACAACCATTCCTTCGTCCATGTCAGCGGTTGATTCGCCTTCCAGGTATGCTGCGGGATTGTTGCACATGCAGATTTCATAACTCTGCAAAATCTGGATGTATTGGTCATCAAGCGTGTTGAAGATATCCGTGGCAAGCCCGATATACAGATTGCATGTATCGGTTTCACCGAAAATATTGAAATTGTATCTCTGTGTTTTGCATAGATACCCGTTGTATACGTATCCGAGATTCGTGTAAGACCATTCATCTCCCTCATTTCCAAGTATGCTTATTGATTCGCCCTTTTTGTATGTTCCGACAATCGGGCTGTTCGCATCGGCTGCCTGATGGATGTTAAGGTCTGTGACAGTGTAGCAGATGCCCTCCGGCGGGTCTGGCTTTGTATTGTAAGGCGAGAGGTCTTCAACTTGGGCGGGCGTCTGCTCGGCTGACTGCTCTGGTGCTGCCGGCTGCTCCTCAACTATCTGCTGCCCGTAGTCTGAAATCCTCAGGTCTGGCAGGTCTGCCGTTGCATATGCCGGTATATTTGTTGTTAAGATTGCTGCTGTTAAGGCAGCAAGTGTAAATATCTTTTTCATTTCTTTCCTCCTTATGCTGCATATACAATATGCAAAAAATCCGCAAAAATTTGACAATTTTAAAATCGGCTGTTAAATTAAAAGAAAAAGGAGGTAAGAATATGTGTCGTGCCGTTTCGTATAATGCAGATGCCTGCTGCAGAAAGTTATATTCCTCTTACAGCTCCGCAAATACACCGAGAAAAGCAAAGATAAGTCTTAAAGAAAGCCATGTAATGATTCGCGCCCTGCAGGTAAAAATAGCAAGAAAAGAAGACAAAAAATATTCCCTTGATGAAAAGGTTGTGCCGTTTATCGGGTTCGAGGAAGCGGAGTTTGTGAAATCCCTGAAAAGGTCAAAAATAGATAAAAAAATAGTTTTGGAGGCAAGAAAAAAGAGTACGAAAAATGAAGAGATAAAAAGGTTATGCTCCGCCTTGACAAAACTGCAGAATCAGCCTGATTGCAGTTATGAATTATGTACGGCATTGTATGATGCCCGGCTGATGATGGGGTCGCTGCAGAGAAGACTGAAAGATGATGAAGATAAAGATGAAGATATACCGTTTAACTAGGCGCCGGATTTTTCCGGCGTTATTTTTTTTTGCAAAAATCCGGCATATTGGAAGTGTAAAATTTTTTGGAGAGAGGAAAAGGAAAATGCAAAAATTTGAGGAAGTTGCGGTGGTTCGCGGGATAAAGGATGGAAAAGAGGCAGGATTTTTGCTGGGGTTCTTGAAATTTGCCGGGGTTTCGGCTGTGGAGTATGTGTACAACGATTTGTTTGATGGCTTCAATAAATATATTGAAAAGAGCAAAAACAAGTTTGATGCTGTACTGTATATAAACGATTCTGGCAGCAGATATCTCAGTCGGTTTGAAAATCTTGGCGTGGCGAATATACAGCTGAATTTTTCTGGGGCCTGGGAGTTGGCGGAAATGTTAAAAGGTATTTTTTCGGAAGTGTATCTCGTGGAGCAGGCAGAATATGAATGGGAGCTTCGGCCAATTCAGGTTGATGTCGAGGAGAAAAAGGCTGAAAAAAAGAAAGAAAATAATATGTTTGCTGACGCGCTTGCCGTTTTTGGCGTGCTGGCTGATGTGTACTGCAAAAATGGACTGGCTGGTGAGATTGGAAATAGCAAAAGATATTCGCCGAGGGAAAAGTTTAACCGCTGGCTGGCGCCTGGTGAGGTTGATGAGATTAAGGAAAGGATTGAGGCATGGCAGCAGGCACTGTCTGGCCTGGAAGATGCTGGAGAACTGAAATGCTTTGGGATTGAACACATTTCTTATGCGAAGCTCTTCTGTAAAAAAGAAATTTTCTGTCTGGAACGTATGATTAATAAACAGTCTTACAGCATTTCAGATATAACCGGAAAAGCCGAAGACCTGGCAATGAAATCCACGATGCCGGCGGCAAAGGAGATTCAGGCTGAATTGTATGAGTGGTCGGATGTGGACTCACTGTCTGTTGTAATACAGCATGAAGCTGTGAAAAAATACAGGGTTGATACATGTAAAAGCGAAGCGCTGTTCAGACTTGGGGTCTTATACAAAAGACAGGGAAAAAACGAGCAAGCAGAATGTATGTTTGAGCGTGCGTTTAAGTGTAATTCTGTAAACTTTAAGGCTATTTTCTCAATCGCTATGCATACACTGCAGAATGGAAGATATGACGAGGCGGAGACGTGGCTGAAAAATATGTTATGCATTCTACAGCTGGATATGAACAACAATGCAGTATGCGAAAAAAATCTGAAGCTCTTAACGCCGAAAGAGCTGGCGTATATCAAAAAATGCTATGCCAATTTGTATAAGATTGCCTGCCGCAAAAATGATAATAATAATTTGTACTACAAGACAATGAAAGAAAAAGCTGAAGGCGCGTTTCCGTCTTCTTAAAAATTCAGCATATTAAATATAGCAAAAGGCACCAGGGCTTTTCGTCGAGGGTGTCTTTTTTTACCACAAGTACAAAAAAAATCAAAAAGGAGATGCAAAAATGCGAAATATTATGCAGCCGGATTTCCGGCATATTGAAGATGTAAACAAAGTTTCAAAAGAAACTACAAAAATAAGAAAGGAAAACAGGAGGTAACAATATGGATATTAGAACAGAAGAAAGATATGAAGACGATTTTAATCAGGGCAATTTATTCATCATGAAACGCTCAGGAGAAAGAGTCCCGTTTGATGAAAGTAAAATCGTGAGGGCTATTGAAAAGGCAAATGCCGAGGTAACAATCCCTCTTGAAAAGATGAGTGAGGAAAAGATTGAAGAAATTGCAGCTCAGATTAAGCGTGATGCAGAAAATGCAGGCAGAGACCTGTCAGTGGAGGAAATCCAGGATAAAGTGGAAGACTCACTGATGATTGCCGGATACTGCACGCTGGCAAGATTATATATCACTTACAGATATAAACACAATCTTGACAGAAAGAAATCAACACTTGATAAGAAGATTGAAAGCCTTATCAATGTGAAGGTCAACAAAGACGGCAGCGTAAGCGGCAGCAATGAGGAAGTAAACCAGGAAAACAGCAATAAGGACACAAAAGTACTTTCAGTACAGCGTGACTATATGGCTGGCGAATGGTCAAGGGAGTATACAAACAGAAATCTGCTTCCGGAAGATGTGGTGAATGCACACCGAAGCGGTCTGATTCATGTACATGATACGGATTATATGGCCCAGCCGGAGCATAACTGCTGTCTCATTAATCTTGAAGACATGCTGCAGAATGAAACCTGTATTTCTGGTACTAAGATTGAAAGGCCGAAGTCATTCATGACCGCTTCAACCGTTTCAAGCCAGATTATCGCTCAGGTTGCCAGCAGCCAGTATGGCGGTCAGACAATAAGCCTGGCGCATCTCGCCCCATTCGTTGACGTATCAAGACAGAAGATTTTAAAGCGTCTGTCAAAAGAAATGTACGATATTGGTATTGAAGTAACCGAAGAAAAATTAAAAGAACTCGCTGAAAAAGAAGTGAGAAAAGAAGTTGAGAACGGCTGCCAGACATTGCAGTATCAGCTTATCACTTTACAGACAACAAATGGACAGGCTCCTTTTGTAACTGTGTTCATGTATCTGAATGAGGCAAAGAATGAGAGGGAAAAAGAAGACCTGGCGCTCCTGATTGAAGTAATGCTTAAGCAGAGAATGCTTGGTGTTAAGGATAGCAGTGGTTATTATATCACTCCGGCTTTCCCGAAACTGATTTACTGCCTGCAGGAAGATAATATTAATGAAGATGGCAAATACTGGTATCTGACAGAGCTTGCGGCAAAATGTACTGCCAAGAGAATGGTTCCGGATTATATTTCTGAAAAGAAGATGCTGGAACTTAAAGGGGATGTGTACCCCAGCATGGGCTGCAGAAGCTTCCTTACCCCTGACAGGTGCAGCGAAAAAGTTGGAAATATTGCTCATGCCCTTAATTATGAAGAGGGTAAGCCTAAATATTACGGCCGATTCAATCAAGGCGTTGTAACAATCAATCTTGTTGATGTTGCATGTTCATCAGAAGGCGATGAGGACAAGTTCTGGGAGATTCTTGAAGAAAGGCTTAACTTATGCCATAAGGCTCTGAGAGCAAAACATGAAAGACTGCTTGGCACGCCATCAGATGTGGCACCGATTCAGTGGCAGTACGGAGCACTTGCAAGGTTAAAACCTGGCGAAGTAATTGACCCGCTGCTGTTCAACGGATATTCAACAATTTCTCTTGGATATGCCGGTTTGGCTGAATGCGTGTACTTCATGAAGCATGAATCTCATACTTCTGAAAACGGAAAAGAGTTTGGCTTGAAAGTTATGCAGGCGCTGAATGATGCTTGTGGTAAATGGAAAGCAGAAGAAAATATTGATTATTCTGTATATGGTACCCCGTTGGAATCGACAACGTATAAATTTGCAAAATGTCTGCAGAAACGTTTTGGTAAAATCCCGGGCGTGACAGACAAGAATTATATTACAAATTCCTATCATATCAGAGTGACAGAAAATATCAATGCTTTTGACAAGCTGACAAAAGAAGCAGAGTTCCAAAAACTGTCTCCTGGCGGTGCAATCTCATATGTTGAGGTGCCTAACATGCAGGGAAACATTCCGGCAGTTCTTGCAATCATCAAACATATCTACAATACAATTCTTTATGCTGAACTGAATACTAAATTAGACCTGTGCGAGGTTTGTGGATATAATGGAGAAATCCAGATTGTGAACAAAAACGGCAAACTGATTTGGCGCTGCCCGCAGTGCGGATGCACAGACCAAAATAAGATGCACGTTACCAGAAGGACTTGTGGATATCTCGGAACGCAGTATTGGAATCAGGGAAGAACTCAGGAAATCGCAGAGCGTGTATTGCACGTATCTATTGACGAGGACGAAGCTGAAAAGAAACCAGTAAAAATACTGCCAAAATGTGTTGTTGCTTAACTTAAGTGGTGCAGGCGTAAACCTGCATCACTTTTGTATGCAGAAAAATTCTGCATATTAAAAATACAAAAAAATCAAGAAAGGAAGAAAAATTATGAACTACGGTAAAATTATATATTGTGATACAGCAAACGGAATCGGCTGCAGGACTGTTCTTTTTGTTTCAGGCTGCACGCATCACTGCAAGGGATGCTTTAACGATATGGCCTGGCCATTTAACTATGGAAAAGAATACACAAAAGAAACAGAAAACAAAATTCTCGAGTCTTTAAAGCCTGATTACATAAGAGGGCTGTCTATCCTTGGCGGTGAACCGATGGAACCGGAAAACCAGGCGGAGGTCTGGAACCTGATAAAAAGAGTCAGAAAAGAATTACCAAAAAAAGACATCTGGGTATATTCCGGGTATCTGTGGGAGGAGCTGACAGGGAAGATTCCGTCAAGATGCAGACATGGAATGGCTGACAGAATCAGGCTGGACAATATCCTGCAGAATATTGATGTTCTGGTTGACGGTGAATTCCAGGAAGATAAAAAGAATATCATGCTTGAATTTCGTGGAAGCGAAAACCAGAGGGTGATTGACGTTAAGAAGACGCTGGAGACTGGTGAAGCTGTATTACTGAAATTGTAAGATTGGCCGCGCGGATAAATCCGGGCGGCACTTTTTGCGATGAGATAAATTAAACATATTGAAATACATAAAAATATCGTTTACGACTTTTTATTTCTCTGCGTTTTGGCGCAGAGGAATTTTTTTTATTTCTATTAAATTTTTTCGCAAAAAATCGTCCCCTTTTTTATTTTTTCGGCATATTAGATGTATAAGAAATTTAAAGACAAATTTTTATAAAAGGAGGTGCCTTGTATGAAAATCTCTTCAAGCTATCAAGTAGAAATTTTATCAAATACAGATATGAAAAACACAGTGCAGATTTACCGCAAGGCACTTGCCTTCGTTATCGATGTATGTAATAGAGAATGGAGAAACATTTCGGTTCTTGGTGGCACAAAAGAAAAAGACCACTATGTAGAGAAATTGATACATCCAACTAAGAATAATCCAAACCCTAAATATCCATTTGATATTAAGGGGTCTGAATTCTATAAATTTCCATCATATCTCAAAAGAGCAGTTATTGCTGAAGCAATCGGTGCTGTAAGCAGCTATCGCAGCAATTACA
>OLPV01000438.1_pt1 | contig 36808 bp, 31 predicted proteins | sample 1671961 | NCBI WGS metagenome assembly OLPV01 (sample SAMEA3136630, study PRJEB25190) | human gut metagenome | biome: human gut; feature: human-associated habitat; material: faeces | place: Austria | collected 2013 | reverse complement strand
ACAATGGGCTTATAGCCCTAGTACAAACCACCCGTTTAACGGGTGGTCATGACTTGCTGGGAGGAGGGAGCTAAGAAAGAGGAAATTTTAAAATATAGGTATAACTGGGATATTGCGTCATGACGGAAAATAAGCTATGATACAGAAAAAGGAGTTACGGCATACATTGTGAATTAAAAATAGGAGGAGCAGTAAATTGAATATTCATGAATTCGGAAAAGAAAACAAAAAAATAATTTTGCTAATTCATCCATCTGTCGTGAAGTGGGATTATTTTGAGGTTGTAATTCCACTGCTGCAGGAAAACTATCATTTGCTTGTTCCGGCACTTCCGGGCTATGATTTTGAAAATGATAGCGATTTTTCAAGTGTGGAGCAGATTGCTTTGGAATTAAATGGCTGGATTAAAGCAAATGGATACACTGAAATCTATGCAGTGTATGGATGCTCAATGGGCGGTTCCATTTCCCTTATGGTAACGCTGGGACAAATGATCAAAATAAAACATTGTATTATGGATGGCGGAATTACACCGTATCAGCTGCCGTGGATTGTGACACGTTTTATTGCTTTAAAAGATTATCTTATGATGATGATTGGAAGAACGGGCGGAGTAGCTTTATTGGAAAAAGCGTTTGCAACAGATGATTATTCAAAGGAAGATTTGCAATATGTAGCTGATGTGTTGAGGCATTGCAGCAGGAAAACAATATGGCGAACCTTTGACTCGTGCAATAATTATAAAGTTCCTGAGTCTGTTCCCAAATTGAGTACACAGATTCATTATTGGTACGCAGAAGGGGAGGAGAAAGAACGAAAACTGGATATAAATTACATGAAACGTAAATTTCCTCAGACAAAGTTTGAAGTATTACCAAAATTGGGACATGCAGGTCTGGTACTTCTTAAACCAGAATTGTTTGCGGAAATGATCGACAAACTTGGTTGATAAGATATTGAAAACAAAAAATTAGAAGTTTTGAGGGAGGCATTTGATAAAGAAAATGAAAAGATGTTATACAATACTGTCGAATTGTGTCGAAATGTTGTGCGGACTGTGATGAACTTGGGGCTTGCTTTTCATGTATAGTATGTTATACTAAAGATAATAATGTAGAACATATATTTGTAATTGTGGAAAGAAAGTGCAAAGCATGTATGGTTTGAGTGTAAAAAAGAAAGGAGTGCTTTAATATGATGTATCCATATATGACGTTGTCAGATGAAACAGAAATTGTGCATTCACAGCTTATAGAGGACAAAGGAGTCAAAAAAGTCATTGTGAATTTTGAACGACCGACAGATAATGGATTTGATTCAGCAAGATGTGAACTTCCTGAATACAAATGGACAGAAAAAGAAGGATATAGTGATGAAGAAATCGCATTCTTTGAAAAACTGCTCCACAGCAATGCTCACTTATTATACAAATACGCTGCAAATGGAGGAATAAAAATTGCCTAAATTATTTACTGTGAGCGGATACATTGTATATTTTTGGTCGAATGAGGGTAAACCACGGGGACAGGGAATGTGGCTTTTTAAGTGGTACGGATGGCTCATTTCCTGTCCCTCTGGCTCTGAATTTGACTGCATATAACGAAATTAAAAAATCGTGTGTTCCATTTTCTTGAGATCACCAATTCCTATGGCATTGCGGCATTTTCTCTTTACATGATACAGATAATTGTCTGCCAGGTGAAGGAAATCCCAGCCTCTGTTGACCTCTGACGGAACGGCAATACAGATTCCCTGCGAGATTGTCACGATTGGAGCACTCTTGGAATATTCATGTTTGAGTCCCAAATCGGTAATGTCATTTTTTAGTTGTCTTGCTTTTAAAAGAACCTCGTCTTTTGAAAGTCCTTTGTAGACAATAATAAATTCATCGCCACCATATCTTGCACAAAAAATATGGTCGCATTGCATCTGAATCAACTGATTTGCTACTTGCTTTATGCATTCATCCCCGGCCTGATGACCATAATTATCGTTGTATTCCTTGAAATAATCAATATCCAAAATTGCAATCGCATACGGAACCTGTTCGCAAAAGGCCTCATCCATAAGTTTTTGTGAATAGTCGGTGAGTCGATACCGGTTTGGAAGTCCTGTCAGTGCATCCGTCTCTGATTTTTCCACGAGAAGCGCATTCTGTTTCTTTACCTGTTCCAATGAAGTTCGAATCCGTATCATGTTGGCAATCATATATTTGCTTTCTTCTTCCATTGTCATAATGAGTTCAAAGAATCGCACCGATGCATTTTTGTATTGTTCGCAATCATTTTGCAATTTATAATACTTGATTTTGAGTGCTAGAAGTTTTCGTTCCAGATTAATCATATCGGTGTTTTCGATGACCGGTTCTAATTTTTCTAGTATTCGTGCGCAAATGTCATACTTTTTAATTTTAAATGTGAGTTCACAAAGAGAATATAAATCGTCAAACAGATCAAGAATCGGGAGCGGTCCGTCAAGTGTATCCGGATGTTCAAGTCGATTCACAATTTCATGAATGATGTGGTCTCTTGTCGTTGTTTCACCGCAAAGGCTATAATACCGAGCTTCCATACAGCCTATGTATACATAATCCATATCTTTGAAATAAGGTTTGCATTGTTCATTCAGTCTGCGCACATAGTCACCGGCATGATTTAGATCTTCCTGCAGCAAATAGCAGATTGCGAGGTTCGTATAAATCATCATTAGACGGCCAAGCTGTTTTTCTTTGTCAGGGCTTTCTTGGCAAATATCATATGCTGCCATAAAATGCTCGGTGGCTTCCTGATAGATTTCATTTTGCATATATAGATAGCCCAGATTAATGTGGATTCGGCATTCGTCAAGACGCAGATGATTCTCTTTTGCACATGTAAGCGCATTAAGGTAATAGTCCACCGCAACTGGTGCATTGCCCCTGTTAATCGAAGTGATTGCCATAATATTGTAGGCTCTTGACAAAAGTCCCCATTGTCTTGTCTCGCTTAGATAAGGAATCGCTTTTGTCATGCATTCAAACATCGATTTTATTTGATTACGAACATAATATGCTTCACCTTTATAAAAAAACAAGAATCCAAGGAGCTCACGATTGTCTGCTTTTTGGGCAAATTCGTACGCTTCATCGCAACATGCGACCATCTTTTCTATCTTTACAGATCGAGCTTTTAAAATCTTTTCTTTAAAATGTTCTGTTTCCATAACAAATTCGCCAATAGAATAGCATTCCTTTCGTTAAGCTTGTTTCCGTATCCAATGTTCTGGATATGACAACACAAATTTATTATACCACAAATAGCAAATTTTTAAAGAGTCGTTTTCTGAATATATCAGACAAAGCGTGTTGACATGCTACGAAGTGGGTGTTAAATTATAGTCAAAAAAGGGAGGTACCTTATGATTCAAAAGAAAATGGTTTTTCAAAAGGGAAATGGACAGAAAATTGCAGCAATGGCTTATTTGGCAGGAACCGAACAAAACTATCCAACCGTGATTTTTGCACACGGCTTTAATTCAAATTATCGTGATTTGCAGCACCATGGAGATGGATTTGCGCAGGCAGGAATCAATTGTATATTCTTTGATTTTTGCGGTGGTGGTCTGAACACACTAAGCGATGGAACAATGAAGCAGATGACGGTTCTTACGGAAGCAGAAGACTTAACAGAGATGATCAATCAGGTAAGCCAGATGGAATGTGTTGACGAGACTCGTTTGTTTGTACAGGGGGAAAGTCAGGGCGGATTTGTTGCAGCTTATGTGGCAGCGCAGATTCCAGAAAGAATAAAAGGACTTATTTTGTGGTATCCGGCGTTTGTAATTCCAGAGGATTCAAAAAGACGTTTTGAAAGAAAGGATAATACTTGTTTTGGTATTGAACTTTGTGCAGATTACAATAAGATAGCAAAAGACATTGATATTTTTAAGGTGATTTCAAACTACACGGGACCGGTAAAATTGATCCATGGAGAAAAAGATAGCTGTGTACCAATTTGCTATTCTGAAAAGGCCAAAAAAGTATATAAGGATGTTTCCTTTACCGTAATTAAGGGCGCAGGTCACGGCTTTGATGGGGAAGACAGTAAATTTGCAAGGGAGCAGTCGATTGTGTTTATAAAAGAACATTTATAAAATAATTAGAAAATTCTAAGAAAGGGGGCATATCAACAGGTAAAGTGGCTTTTTTACTGTCACCGTGGTTTAGTTCACAAAATCTTCACAAAAAATTAGCACTCAACTCTTGACATTGCTAATAATACGTGCTATAGTACAGCTAGAACAAAAGAGAGGGGTACAGAGAGAACAAAAGGAACAAAAAAGTTGAACGTTCCAGGTTCTCCAAGGAACTTCCAATCTGGAGTTTGGAAACAGCAAAGCTGCGGATGAAAAATAAACTGGAAAAATAATGATGAGTGATTTGAAAGGAGATTTTGATTATGTTAGTACCGAGCATTTTTAGTGATAATTTCTTTGATGATTTCTTTGAATTTCCATTTATAGATGACAGAGCAGAGAAAAACGCAGAGCGTAAGCTGTACGGACATCATGCAGCAAACCTGATGAAGACCGATATCAAGGAATTCGACGATAAGTATGAGGTTGAGATTGATCTTCCGGGCTTCAAGAAAGATGAAGTACAGGTTGAGCTTAGGGATGGTTATCTGGTAGTCAGCGCCGAGAAGGGTCTTGACGAGGACGAGAAGGATAAGAAGAGCGGCAAGTACTTAAGAAGAGAGCGTTATGCAGGCTCTTGCCAGAGAAGCTATTATGTTGGCAAGGATACAACCGAAGATGATATCAAGGCTCACTTTGAGCATGGTATGCTGACGGTAACTGTTGCAAAGAAAGAAGCAAAGCCAGCAGTAGAAGAGAAGAAGCATATCGCAATTGAAGGATAAAAAAATATTAGATAGTGTAGATAGTTAGAGGGCATGCGCCAAAAGGCGCGTGCCCTCTTTTCGGTTTTGTGAGAAGCAAATTTTTTTGATAGGTGTTCTTGCTCTTGTAAACGCAGGTCTTGCTGTGTATAATCAAAATTAGAAATATGGCGTTTTGTGAACCAGTGGGACAGATAAAAAGCCACGGTACCTGTCCCGGTGGAAAGGAGATTTATGGAGATTTATAAAATTCTTGTAATTGGAAATAGTTTTGGAGAGGATGCAACTCATTTTTTACATGATCTGGCATTGACAAGAGGGATCAATACAAAGGTAGTTAATTTGTATATCGGAGGCTGCAGTCTGGAACGTCATTGGAGAAATATTGAGAATGAGGCGAAAGACTATGAATATCAGTTAAACGGAAGAGCTACGGGAAACAAGGTGTCCATTCAGGATGCACTCGCAGAAGAAAAATGGGATTATATTGTCACACAGCAGTCCAGTCATGACAGTGGCTGGCTTGACACGTATGAACCATTTATGGGATGGATAGCAGAGTATATCAAAAAGGAAGCACCATGGGCGAAGTTTATGCTGCAGGAAACTTGGGCATATGAGGTTGACAGCAAACATGACTGTTTCGCACGATATCATAGAGATCAGGATGAGATGTATCAGAAACTGAGAGCAAATTATTACAAAGAAGCGCAGAAGTATGGACTGGATTTAATTCCGTGCGGTGATGTGATCCAGACGCTGCGAAAGGAAAAGGAATTTAATGTGCGTGAAGGCGGAATATCGCTTTGCAGAGATGGATTTCATATGAATTATTTATATGGACGTTACGCGCTTGCCTGCACATGGCTTGCGAAAATTTTTGGAGAGGACGCAGGAAAGATCAGTAATGAATTTCTGGCAGAGTTATCAGACATGCAGGATTTTGCTCTTCTTGGAAAAATTCGTAAAATTGCGGAGCAGGTATGCTGGAATAAGTAAGAGGAGGATTATCTTATGCAGGAACAAAAATTAGAACGTATCACGCCGGCACAGGCGGGGCTTGATCCACAGTATATTATTAATATGATGGATCGGATGGAGAAGGAGCATATCAACATAACAAGTTTTATGCTGCTGCGTCATGGAAAGTTATTGTGTGAGGCTTCGTATGAGCCGTATGATGCAGCACAGTTGCGAACCGTGTATTCTCTTAGCAAAACATTTACTTCAATGGCAGTTGGAATTGCGGCTGGAGAAGGAAAGATTGATCTTGATGAAAAAATCACAGATTTATTTGCAGCGGAAATTGAAAACGGAAAGATTCAGGTAGGAAAAGAGCTTGCTTCGCTTACCGTGCGCCATCTGCTTCGCATGTCAACCGGACAGGAGAAGGAACCAGGAGACAGCGATTGTTGGGATGACATGGTGTCTGCATTTTTGCGTGAGCCGTTTCATGAGATGCCGGGAGAGGTATTCCGCTATAATTCAATTGCTACCTATATGCTGTCAGCATCATTAAAGAAAAAAGGAATTGATCTGGAACATTATCTGGAGGAGAAATTGTTAACACCAATGGGAATTTCAGGCACGCGTTGGCTGCGTGATCCAAAAGGAATCTGCGTAGGCGGCTTTGGATTTTCACTGTATCCTGAGGTAATAGCAAAACTTGGTCAGATGATTCTGCAGGGTGGCGTATGGAATGGTATTCAGTTAGTTCCAAAGGACTACATTGACATGGCCACTTCAAAGCAGATTGAAAATGGAGATGATCCAGGCAGTGACTGGGCGCAGGGATACGGCTATCAGATGTGGAGATGCCGCCACAAGGCAGTGCGCGGAGACGGTATGTATGGACAGTTTTGCATCATCCATAAAGAAACAGATACGGTACTTGCCATGACGGCTGTAACTAGTGATATGCAGGGTGAGATGAACGCCTATTACGATGAGGTATTGCTGAAATATCAGGATGAGCCATTGCCAGAGGATGAAAAGACAATGGAAGTATTGAAAAAACGCCTGAATGAGCTGTATTATGTGCGCCCGCTGCCAGAAGATGACGGTTTTGATGTACCAGATGCATTTAAAAAGGTCGATCTGTCACTCACAAGCTTTTTTGATTTGTCATTGAACATCGAAGGTAATACGCTTACATTGACAGGAAAAGATGGCGAGATCTGGTACCGTGCAGAGAGAGGAAATTGGAGCAAAATCAATCGTAAGGTACACTGTTCTCCATTTTTTACAGAGAAAGACAGTATGGATACGCCTGTCATTGGCGCGTGGGGCGTAAAGAATGGTGTATTGACTATTCGTGTATACGAGATTGAATTTCTTGAGGAGGATACACTTACTCTGACAGAAGAGGCAGATGGTATCCATGTAAGCTTTGCCAATACAACTATTCCATCAAATCCGAATGAGTATGTCAAGAAAGTGATTTAACATTCATAAAAATATGTAGTTGACTTTTGAAAATGACTTTGGTAGAATGAACCCAATAAAAGGGAGTAGCTGACCAAAATAGGTGCACTTCTTCGTCAGTACAGTTATTAAAAAATAACTCGGAAAGTGATGAAACAGCGAGACTTTTACTGCAATGCAGTAGGAGTCTCTTTTTTTATACCTGCTGCAAATAAAATAAGAAAGAGGTAGGTAGTATGATGGTACAAATGTTGATTTTGCTGGTGGGATTTTTTCTATTGGTAAAGGGAGCGGACTGGTTTGTGGAGGGAGCAGCAAGCATTGCAAAAAAGCTTGGAATCCCGCAGCTTGTAATAGGACTTACAATAGTTGCAATGGGAACGAGTTTGCCGGAAGCAGCTGTAAGTATTACGGCAGCATTAGATAATAATGCAGGAATCACAATCGGAAATATTGTTGGAAGTAATATCTTAAATATATTGATAATTCTTGGAATCACAGCAGTCATTACGAATGTTTCAATTCAAAAATCAACGTTTTATTATGAAATACCATTTATGCTTATAATTACCGTGATACTCATGATATTTGGAATTACAGGTTCCAAAATAACATTTATGGAGGGCGTTATTTTCTGGATTTTATTTTTGCTCTATCTCGGATATCTTTATATTATGTCGAAAAAGGGTACAGAGCAGGAAGAAGAAAACGTAAAAGATATACCAGTATGGAAATGTCTTCTTTTCATGGTGCTTGGCGGAGTTATGGTAGTAATGGGAAGTGATTTTGCTGTTAGCGGTGCAACTGAAATAGCAAGATTTTTTGGAATGAGTGAACGATTTATTGGTCTTACTATTGTAGCATTTGGAACATCACTTCCAGAGCTTGTAACATCAGTTACGGCAGCAAGAAAGGGAAATGCCGGAATCGCCATAGGAAACATAGTAGGAAGCAATATTTTCAATATTTTATTTGTAATAGGTACAGCAGCACTCATTTGCTCCGTTCCATTTGAACGTAAATTTATCATTGATACAATCATTGCAGTTCTCAGTGGAGTATTGCTTTGGTGTGGAACAATTAAAAGGAAAGAGCTTAGAAAGCCTTGCGGAATTTTGATGCTACTTGGCTATGCAGCGTATTTTGTATATTTGTGTGTAATTTAAAACCAGTAGGGACAGATAAAAAGCCATTTTACCTGTCCCTACTGGTCTTTTTTGTGATATACTAAGTCCAGAAAAGCAGTAAATAGACAGCAAAGGAGAAAGTAAAATGAAACGCTATATGGCACATATTCTTGTTTCGGCGGAAAAGATCACCGAGCATTTTCTAAAGGTACAGGTACATGATGAGGGCACTCTGGCAGACGGCGGTATGGAAGGCTTAGTAGTAGATGTAAAGCCTACCGTGTTTGCTCTGCGCGCGGCAATGTCTGTGTATTTGTATCCGCAGAGTCGCTTTTATAAGGATGAGACACTTAGAACAGCAATGGAGCAGGCAATAGATTTTGTTGCGCGAAACCAAAATGAGGACGGAAGCTTTGACTATACAGTGTGCAATTTCCATTCCGCACCAGACACAGCATTTTGCTATCATCCGATGGATAAGACATATCGTCTTATGAAAAAATTTGAAAATGATGTGGACACATCCTCACTTCAGGAAAAATATCTTGCTATCATGAAAAAGGCAGCAGCAGCTATTCGTGACGGCGGTTTCCACACGCCAAATCATCGCTGGGCAATTTGCGCAGCACTTATGCAGGCAGCAGATGTTTTTGCCGAAGATGAATCATTTGCCAAGAGCTGCAAAGCACGCACGGAAAAGTATTTTAATGAAGGAATTGATGGAAATGCAGACGGAGAGTATGCAGAGCGCTCTACAGGAGGCTATAACTGCGTTGTAAACGATGCAATGATCAATCTTTATGAGATGACAAAGAACAAGGAATATTTGTCATATCCAGAGAGAAATCTTCATATGATGGAGCTGTATTTTGAACCTGACGGTACTATCTTTACGCAAAATTCTACAAGACAGGACCGCGGCAAAAAGGTATGGCCTGATCTTTATTTTCATCAGTATCTGTATATGGCAACAAGAGGAAATGTCACAGGTGAGCATCGCGATGAATTTTTAAGGGCAGCTCATCAGATCATCAGAAGCTGTATTGCAAGAGGAGATGATGCACCAGATTGTCTGTATCTTTTAATGCTGTATGAGCAGATGGCAGAGTGTACATTAGAGGGAAGCGGCTTTATAAAGACATATAGAAAGCTTTTCTTGGATTCAGGTGTGCTTCGCGTGGCAAAGGAAAACTATGCATACACAGCATTGAAAGGAAAAACAGCCTTTTTGTATGTGAATGTCAATGGAATGGACGTTTGCTTTAAGATAGGTGAAAGCTTCTGCGAGGTACGAAACTTTGTTGCGCAGCAGTTAATACAGACTGAGGATGGATGTGAACTGACAGCAAGCGCTAATGTCTGGTATTATGAGCCGTGGGAAGAAAAGCCTGATACAAGTGACTGGTGGCAGATGGATCAGAAAAAGAGATCCTTAAAGATTCCACGCACACTGACAACAAAGGTAACAGTTCATGAGCATGAGGACGGTCTGGAAATTACACTTCACACAGACGGACTAGAGAAGCTTCCGCTTCGTCTGCAGCTTTGCATCCCGGCAGGAACTGTTGTGCGAAACGATGCATTCTGGTTAAAGACAGAAGCAGGACAGGGCATGATTGTTCGAAGCGGTGATGTAGAACTATCATTAGAAGAGAAGATTTTGTCATTTGGTCCATGCTTTGGAGAGCACGAGTTTCAGGGTCATTATTCGGGTGAAGAGACAAATGCAGGCGGCTATACAATTTTCTGTAATGCTCTTACACCAGTGGATAAAACAGTTTTTCTTCGTGTGAAGAGAAAATAAGCTTGATTTTACATAAAATTTACATAGAACTCACATAGAGCTGATAGCATGATTTCTGATATCAGGGTACATTGAATAGGAAGGCTGTAGTAGGCGAATCTGCAGGTCTTCCTATTTTTGATATCAATGGTGATATCAAATACAACAGTTTCCTGACAAAATCTTATAAAATTAGATTTTGCACAAAAATGTACATCCGGGAAAACCGGGGGAGGAAATCATGAATGAGAATGTAAAAATCGTGTTTGGTCTGCTAGGCGGTCTCGCACTGTTTTTGTATGGAATGAACGGTATGAGCGATGCACTTCAAAAGACAGCAGGAGATAAGATGAAAAAGATCTTAAGCTTCCTGACGAAAAATCCGATTATGGGTGCATTAGCAGGTGCACTTGTGACAGCTGTGTTGCAGAGCAGCTCCGCAACAACTGTCATGGTAATAGGATTTGTAAGTGCAGGACTGATGAGTCTGCCGCAGGCAATCTCTGTTATCTTTGGTGCCAATATTGGTACGACAATGACAGCACAGTTAATGGCATTTAAGATCAGCGATTATATTTATCCACTTATCTTCATCGGATTTATGATGAACTTTGTCTGTAAGAAGGAGCAGTTAAAAAATATTGGACTTGTCATCTTCTCATTTGGTATCTTGTTTGAAGGTATTGAGATCATGGGAAGTGTAATGAAGCCGCTTGCTACAAGCGCAATTTTTGTAGATTTGATGGCAAAGGTAAAGGAGATTCCGATTCTTGGAGTGGTACTGGGAACGATTATGACACTCGTTGTACAGAGTAGTTCTGCAACAATTGCCGTACTGCAGAATTTTGCAGCTCAGCCGGGACCAGATGGTGTGACGAGCGTAATGGGATTAGCAGGTGCGATTCCGATTCTTCTTGGTGACAATATCGGAACAACAATCACTGCACTTTTAGCATCAATTGGACAGTCTAAAAACGCAAAGCGTACTGCTATTGCACACAGTATTTTTAATATTACAGGAAGTGTTGTATTCTTGTGTGTGCTTCCATTTTTTGCACGCTTCGTTCAATTTATTTCACCAAAGGGAAATGAGATTGATGTTATCTCAAGACAGATTGCTAATGCACATACCACCTTTAACATAGTTTGTACGCTTGTATGGCTCCCACTTATCCCACTTATGGTAAAGATTGTTACGACAATCATAGGAGGAACAGAAAAGCAAAGAGACGATGGTCCTGTAAGTGTTTTGGAGGATGGAGTGATTGCACAGCCGGCAGCGGCACTTTATCTTGTATCAGAAGAGTTAGAGCATATGGCAGAGGTTGGCAGCAAGCTTTTGACTGCACTTAAGGAAAGCTTTTCTCCTGATAAAACAGAGAGTGAGGCAGCCGCAGAGCAGTATAGAACATATCGCAGACAGGCAGCACGAATGGAAGAAGATCTTGCTGCATACGTAACGAAGATGCTTTCAAGCGGAAATTTAACACAGCAGCAGTCAGGTCAGGCGGCAGGTCTTTTGTATGTCTCAAATAATATTGGACGTATTGCAGACCGCTGTGAGGAAATTGCAGGTGTTCATGAAAAAATTACAGAGGGCGGAAAATCGTTCTCAGAGATGGCAACAGGAGAGCTGCAGGATTGTATAGAGATCTCAAGAAAGCTGTTTGATCGTGCCATTCGCTCAGTTAAGGATGGCGATTTAGACCGCGCTCGCACCGTTGTAAAGAAAAAGAATAAGATGAGAAAGGCACAGAAGCAGTTAAAGCGTGCTCATATTGCGCGTGTCAACGAGGGACTTTGCGATGCTTCTATGACAGAAGATTATTCTGCAATCATGTACAGCTTAGACAGAATTGTTGATAATTGTGTAAGCATTGCAGAGGAGACACTTGATCATCTTTCATTTGTTAATTTCTCAGAAGATGAGGCAGATGAAGAAAGACCAGCTGATATTATTGCAGAGATTGACGCAGAGGAAACTCTTGAGGAGCATGAGAATAGTGAGCCAAAAGAAAATGCAAATGCTTCAGATACAGATGATGCAGATGACAGCTCCAATACTGCGATTAATAAGGCAACAGATTTTTCCTAAAATTTACATTTGATTTACAGCACAAAGATAGAAGGCTATGTTTGAATAGAGTATATTGGTGTCAGAAAGAGAGGTAAGACATTATGAAAATGACATCAATGTGGTACGCAATTAATAGTTCAGATATAGAAAAATCAATGAAGCATGTAATATTTGTAGGAATCAATATTTTGTTGTGGGCAGCGATTGCATTTATTGTATGTGTGGCAGGCGGTGTAATTGGTGGTTCCTTCAATGAAAAATGGAGATTTATGACATTCTTAATCACTGGATATAGCGCTGTGATCATGGGATTCTTCAGAAGTGTATTTTACTTGCTTAGAAAATAATAAATCAAAAGACTGGCCGGGAAACTGGTCAGTCTTTTTTTCGCAGATTTCTTCCTTTACAGAATTTTTTTTGTGTGGTACGATTAAAAAGATTGCATTATAAAATGAAATTATAAAAGAGGAAGGAATTGATTATATATGGAAGAGAACAGAAAGGAAAATATTAAGAACACACCCGTGCATGCAGGGGATGATACGCAGACACCGCACAAAAGACGTGTGCGCTATAAAGGAAAATATCCGAAAAAATTTGAGGAAAAATATAAGGAGCTGCAGCCAGAAAAATATAAAGAGACGGCTGAGCATATCATTCAAAAGGGAAACACCCCGGCAGGAACACATAGACCAATCTGTGTGGAAGAGATTTTATCTTTCTTAGATGTGAAGCCAGGTCAGATAGGCGTTGACGCGACACTTGGTTATGGAGGTCATACACAGAAGATTCTTGACTGCCTTAATGGTGAGGGTCATTTGTACTCACTTGATGTAGATCCGATTGAGTCAGAAAAAACAAAGAAGCGTCTGAGAGATCAGGGTTATGGTGAGAATGTATGGGATGTTTGTCTGATGAATTTTGCAAATATTGCTGAGATTGAAAAAAAGGCTGGAAAGCTTGATTTTGTGCTTGCTGATCTTGGCGTTTCTTCTATGCAGATCGATGATCCAAAGCGCGGCTTTTCTTTTCGCGAGGAAGGACCGCTTGATCTTAGATTAAATCCGCAGGCAGGAGTTCCGGCATCAGAGCGTCTAAAAGAAATGGATGCAGAAGAGATTGAGGGTATGCTTTTTGAAAACTCAGATGAACCGCTTGCAAGAGAGCTTGCAAGAGCAATAATGTCAGCAAAAAGAAAGAAGCAGCCAATTGAGACAACTAGTCAGCTTAGGGAGATTGTAGAGCAGGTCGTTCTTCGCACAAAACCAGAAAACCCTAAGGAAGCTGTAAAAAAGACATGTCAGCGAGTATTCCAGGCACTGAGAATTGATGTTAACAGTGAATTTGAAGTGTTAGATTCTTTCTTAGAAGCGCTGCCTCATATATTAAAGCCAGGCGGAAAGGCCGCTATATTAACTTTCCATTCCGGTGAAGACCGCATGGTAAAAAAATCATTCCAGTATTATGCAAGAGAAGGCATTTACAGTGACATCGCAAAGGATGTTATTCGCCCGTCTGCAAAGGAGTGTGCATCTAATCCAAGAGCACGCTCAACTAAGTTTCGCTGGGCAGTTCGCTCTGATGTACAAAAATATGAGTAAAACAGGCAAAACGGTCAAAAGATCAGGAGAGACAACTAGGATGAAAAGAAAAGTAAAAGTTATTTTGACATCAGCAATCTTTACATTTTGTACAGCAATTGGCGGCTGCAAGGCAGTAGAGTCAAAGCTTGAGCCTGTTTATGAAGCTATTTTGCAGGATGATTCTGTACAGGAAGAAAAAAGTGTGCAGGCAAGCGAAAATCAGGAAATGTCAACGAAAGAAGCTTTGTCTGAAAAAGAGTCAGCATCGGCATCTGTTGAGGATAAGGAAAAGGAAACGGTTGGCTTTACAGCTGTCCCAGCAGGAACGGTGACAGTTGAAGAGGCAAACAGCAGCGCTGGACCGATTCGCCTGGCAGGAGACAAAAAAATTTTGCTGACAGGAGATTCCAGAACTGTTTGTCTTTACTGTTCACAGATATATGACGAAGCAGAGTATCCAAAGCATGTTTTTTATAACATTGATGAAGCAACCTTTACAGGATATACAAACGAAAGCATTGTAGTGGCAAAGGGAGGCGAGGGCTGCAGCTGGATGCGTGCAGTTGGTATTCCTAATGCAGTATCTCATCTTGAAGAAGCCGATGCGCTTGTCATCTGGTTTGGCGTAAATGATCTTCATGTCGCCTCCGACTACATTAATTATGTAAATGGTCTTGTACAGCAATACGATATTCCTATTTACTATATGACAATTGGACCGTGCAACGGACATTGGGAGCAAAAAAACAGTGAGGTGTTGGCATTTAACTCGGCGCTGACACAAATGCTAGATCCTAATGTGACTGTGATAGATGCGTATAGCTATATCAAAAACGGATTAGACAGCGGTGTATTTGCCACAATGGACGGACTTCATTATGATTATTATACAAGTAAAGCAATTTATGAGTTTATGGTAGAACAAGTAACGAATCCGTAAGTAAGCATTGCACTGTAAAATATTTTTGTGTATACTGGTACGGTATGGCGTAAAATTCTGCGCAATACCGTTACAAATAGAAAAGGAAGGGCGAAGTTTTGAGTAAACATGAAAACAAAAAAAGAAGCAGTTTCTCTGGCAAGTTAGGATTTGTCTTGTCAGCAGCAGGTGCTTCAGTAGGTCTTGGCAATATCTGGCGATTTCCGTATTTGGCAGCAAAATACGGCGGAGGAATCTTTTTGCTGATTTATATTATATTGGCACTTACCTTTGGCTATAGTATGATTGTTGCAGAGACTTCAATAGGACGAATGACTGGCAAAAGTCCTGTCGGTGCATTCCACAGCTTTGGAAAGGCAAAATGGCTGTCATTTGGCGGTTGGATAAACGCAATCATCCCGATTCTGATTGTGCCATATTATTCGGTAATCGGAGGATGGGTTATCAAATATTTATTTGAGTATGTGATTGGACATGCAGAGACAGTCGCAGCAGACGGTTATTTTTCTTCATTTATTTCTAGTGGTGCAGCCACAGAAATCTGCTTTTTAATTTTTGTATTTATTACATTGGCGATTATCTTTGCAGGTGTTAGAAATGGAATCGAGCGCGTATCAAAGTTTATGATGCCAATCCTCGTTGTGTTGTCCGTAGTTATCGCAGTATATTCTGTGAGCAGACCGGGCGCTATGGCAGGTGTGAAGTATTTTCTGATTCCAAATGTAGAAAACTTCTCATGGATGACAGTCGTATCAGCGATGGGACAGATGTTTTATTCACTGTCAATTGCGATGGGTATTTTGATCACATTTGGTTCTTACATGAAAAAGGATGTGTCAATTGAAGGTTCAACAAAAAATGTTGAAATCTTTGATACGGCGATTGCAATTATGGCAGGACTTATGATTATTCCGGCAGTATTTGCATTCTCTGGCGGTGATCCAGATGCACTTCAGGCAGGTCCGGCACTTATGTTTATCACTCTTCCAAAGGTATTTGCTAATATGGGCTTTGGAACAGCAGCAGGTATTTTGTTCTTCTTACTCGTATTATTTGCAGCTGTAACAAGCTCCATTGCGCTGACTGAGAGTGCAGTTTCCACATTTGAGGATGAGCTTGGCTGGAATCGTAAGAAAGCTACACTTGTACTTGCGGTGATTATGGTATCACTAGGAAGCCTTTCCTGTCTTGGCTATGGTCCGCTTGCAAATGTAACTATTATTGGCATGCAGTTTCTTGATTTCTTTGATTTTCTGACAAACTCTGTTATGATGCCGATTGCAGCAATCATGATCTGTCTTCTTGTGTCAAGGGCAGCAGGAGTCAAGGCAGTCGAGGCAGAAGTTTTGCACGGAGAGGGAACATTCCGCAGAAAGAAGATTTTCTGCGTGATGATCAAGTACATCTGCCCAATCTTTGCAGCAATTATTCTTATTAGCTCCGTTGCAAATGCATTCGGATGGATTTCAATGTGATTTAGTAACAGCACTGACATAAAGCCAGTGCTGTTATTTTATTAAAAAATTTATATAGATATCTTTTATCACTAACCCTTCTTTTGGCATGTTTTGATTTCACTTTCCCTTTCTTTTGTGTATACTATAAGTAAGTGTAATTATAAAAAAAGAAAGGGATGATAAATAATGATAGCTTCTATCGCACAGGGACTTTTGATCCCGTTTGCAGGAACATCGCTTGGCTCTGCCTGCGTGTTTTTCCTGCGTAAGACATTAAATAAACAGATACAGCGCGCGCTGACTGGGTTTGCGGCAGGTGTCATGGTAGCTGCTTCTATATGGAGTCTGCTGCTTCCGGCAATTGAGCAGTCAAAAAGCATGGGAAAGCTTTCTTTTATTCCGGCAGTTGTCGGCTTTTGGATCGGCATTTTCTTTTTGCTGTTTCTTGATCATGTCACACCGCATCTTCATCTAAACAGCAAAGAATCTGAAGGACCAAAGAAAAACTTCTCGCGCACGACAAAGATGCTTCTTGCCGTGACAATTCATAATATACCAGAGGGAATGGCAGTTGGAGTTGTGTATGCCGGATGGATAAGCGGCGATTCAAATATCACTCTTATGAGTGCACTTATTTTATCACTAGGCATTGCGATTCAAAATTTCCCAGAAGGAGCAATTATTTCAATGCCGCTTAGAGGTGAGGGTATGAGCCGCACAAAGTCATTTTTAATGGGTGTGCTGTCAGGTGCAGTAGAGCCAGTGGCAGGGGTACTTACGATACTTGCGGCAGGAATCATAGTGCCGGTGCTTCCGTATCTTTTAAGCTTTGCAGCGGGGGCAATGCTGTACGTAGTAGTGGAGGAACTGATTCCGGAAATGTCAGAAGGCAGCCATTCCAACATCGGAACTGTCTTGTTTGCAGTGGGTTTTTCGGTTATGATGATTCTAGATGTTGCGCTCGGGTGACAGGAATCAGAAAGAATGGCGTTACAAATTAGGAAGGAAAAAAGAGCATGGCACTTCAGTTTATTTCAGGAAATAGTATATCGGACCGCACGGCGGTAATGTACGAGACAATCTGCGCACAATCATGCAGACACTCAGATAAAAATTATATATTTCTTGTGCCGGAGCAGGCAACCTTGCAGGTGCAAAGAGAACTTTCAGCCGTGCATCCAAATCATGTGCTTGGAAATATTGATGTTGTAAGCTTTGGCAGACTGGCACATCGTCTCTTGAATGAACAGGCAGGAAAGCAGGCGGTACTGCTTGACGATACAGGAAAGTCGATGATTCTTAGGCGCATTGCAGGAAAGGAAAAGCAAAGCCTTGAGGTATTTGGACGCAATTTAAATCAGAGCGGTTTTATTCAGGAGCTAAAATCAGTGATTAGTGAATTTAGTGCCTACAAAGTCACATCAGAAGTTTTAGAGGGAGTTCTTCCAACGCTTGAGAAGCGTCCTGCTCTTCAAAAAAAGCTGCGTGATATCGAAAAGGTCTATACTTCATTTTATAAGGAGCTTGGAGAGGAATATTTAACAGCAGAGGAGCTTCTTGGCGTTTTGTCACGTCTTGTGCCGCAGTCAGAAAAAATTCGCGGAAGCATCATCATATTAGATGGCTTTACAGGTTTTACACCGCTGCAGTATCAGGTTTTAGAGGAAATGCTCCAATGTGCAGAGCATGTTGTCTGTGCTGTTACAGAGGATGAAAAGGGCGGACGTGAAGAGTTGTTTTCCATGAGTCGCGAGATGAAAAATAAGCTTTTTGCGCTTGCTAAGGCACATCAAATTTCATGTGAGGAAAAAAATCATCGCTACGTGACAAAAAAACGAGAAGTGGCCGATGAGCTTGCACATCTTGAAAAACAGCTTTATCAGATACCGCCGAAACCATGGAATAAGCAGACAGATGCAGTTAATATTATTGCTGCAAAAAATCCCTCAGAAGAGCTTGGCTTTGTGATTAGAAAAGTTTTGTCTCTTGTGCGCGAAGGATATGCGTACCGCGAGATTGCAGTAGTAGCCGGTGATTTGTCTGTTTATCGTGATGAGATTTCACATGTATTTGATCAGGCAGGCATTCCTTATTTTATCGATCAGAAAAAAGGATTAAATACACATCCTTTGATTCAATTTGTAAAAAAAGCTCTTGCTGTTTTAGAGGAGCAGATGAGCTACGACAGCGTGATGGCATTTCTTCGAAATCCATATGTAGTAAGCGATGAGAATACGTTTGACGGCGACATTCTCTGTGAGGATTTAGACCGCCTTGACAATTACCTGCTTGCAGGCGGTATTGAGCGAATAAACAGATGGAAGCATCCTTGGGTTATGCCATATGACAATGCAGATGAAGAAGATTTATCACGTCTTAATCAGCTTCGTGAGCAGATCTTTAACTGGTTTGTGCCGCTTCGCACAGTCTGGGAAAAGCCTGATACAACTGTGCGCGAGGCTATGACAGCTCTTTTTTCCTTCATGCAGCAATTTAATATAGCATATAAGCTAAAGGTACAGCAGAAGGCTTTTCGTGAATCAGGAGAGAAATATTTAGCAAGCGAGTATGAGCAGGTTTATGCAAAGGTGCTTGGTTTGTTTGATCAGATCGTAGAGCTTATGGGTGATGAAACATTAGAGGTGCGTGTGCTGTCAGACATTTTAGATTCCGGCTTTGAGGAGCTTTCGGTCGGCTTCATTCCAGCTGCTGTAGATCGTCTCGTTGTGGGAGATTTGATGAGAACGAGACTAGAGCATATTCGTGTACTCTTTGTCATCGGCTGCAACGATGGACTGCTTCCTAAGCGTGCAGACAGAGGCGGCATTCTTTCAGATTATGACAGAGAGATTTTAAAGGGCGCCGGTATGGAGCTGGCGCTCGCAGCGCGCGAGGAAGTATTTTGTCAGCAATACTATTTGTATCTGCTTTTAACAAAGCCGTCTCAAAAGCTTTATGTCAGCTTTAGTGAGACATCAGCAGACGGAAAGGCACTTCGCCCTGCTCATTTAAAAAATGTGATCACAAAGTTATTTCCAAAATGTCAGACATATGCGGCAGAAGATGCTTATCAAAAATTAGAGGGACTGATGCAAAAGGAAGACGGTTTCCTGCTTCTTATAAATGGTCTTCGCAGCTACTTAGACGGCGAGAAAGAGATGTGGTGGCAGGAGCTTTATCGTTATTACATGGAGGATGAATCTTTCAAAGAGCGCTTAGATATTATGCGCGAAGGACTTTTCTATGGCTACAAGACAGAAAAATTGGACAAGCAAATCGCAAAGAAGCTATTTGGCGGCGATCATGAGATTTCTATTTCGCGTCTTGAAAAATATGCAGCATGTGCGTATGCGCACTTTTTAACATATGGCCTTCAGCTAAAGGAACGCCGCCAGTTTGAGCTTGGAGCAGCTGACTACGGAAGCCTTTTTCATGCATCAATCAGTCATTTCTTTGAGCTTCTTGAAAAACGCCATTTAAATTGGAGAGAGATTACAGACACACAGAGAAATCAGCTCGTCGAGGAGAGTGTGGCAAAGGCTATGGAGGAATACCAGACAACTGTTTTCGACAGCAGTGCGCGAAATAAATCCATGGCAGGACGCATACGCCGAATGACAGACAGAACACTCTGGGCGCTTGGCTGCCAGTGGGAGCATGGTGCTTACGAGAAGACATGGCACGAGCTTGATTTTGGAAGAGCCGGCGGCAATGGCGTGACGCTTCAAGTCGAGGAAGGTCTGGAGCTGTCGCTTCGAGGAAGGATTGACCGTGTGGACTTTGCCGAGGAAGACGGTTCGCTTTATGTAAAGGTCATCGACTACAAATCAGGAAGTACAAAGCTTGATCTTGGAAAGGTGTACTATGGACTGCAGCTGCAGCTAGTGCTTTATTTAGAGGCGGCAATGGCTATGGCGGCAAAAAGAAATCCTAACCGAAAGCTTATTCCGGCAGGAATTTATTATTACAACATGAAGGATCCGATTGTGTCAGGTTTTGATATGACAAAGGAAGAGATAGAGGCAAAGCAGCAAAAGGAGCTTAGAATGAACGGCCTTACAAGCACAGAAAAGGCATCACTTCTTTTGATTGACGCAGAAGGCGGAAATGTCGTGTCAGGATTGGAGTACAAAAAAGATGGCAGTCTGTCCTCACGCGCACTTGTAGCAAATGCAGATCAGATGCATGAGCTTGGTCACTTTGCCAGAAAAAAAGCACTCGATCTGGCACGAGACATTTACGGAGGAAAGATTGACGCTTATCCGTATGAATATAAGAAGATGAATCCGTGTGAATACTGCGAGTACGGTTCTGTCTGCGGCTTTGATCTGCAGCTTGAGGGATGTCATTATCGCAGACTTTCTGCGCTTGACAAGGACGAGGTATGGCAGGAAATTGCGCGAGAGGAAAATAAGCAGACAGACAAAGAGGAGAGGGAAGATGGCTGACAATATGACATGGACAAGTGAACAAAAGCAGGTCATTGACCTGCGTGACAGAAGCCTTCTTGTTTCAGCGGCAGCAGGAAGCGGAAAGACGGCAGTACTCGTACAGCGAATTATAGAGCGCATTTGTGATGAATCACACCCAGTTGATATTGACCGTCTTCTCGTCGTGACATTTACTAACGCTGCAGCAGGTGAGATGAGAGAGCGTGTGCAGGCAGCAATTGCAAAGCGTGTAGAGGAGAATCCTGACAATGCTCATCTGCGCCGTCAGGAGGTATTAGCTGGTCATGCACATATTACTACGATTGACAGCTTTTGTTTGTCAGTGCTTCGCGAGCATTTTCAGGAGATAGAGCTTGATCCGGGCTTTAGAATTGCAGATGAGGGCGAATTAAAGCTTCTGCAGGCCGATGTATTAGAGGCACTTTTAGAGGAGGAGTACGAACAGGCAAGTGAATCATTTATTCATTTTATGGAGGCATATGCACCAGGAAAAGATGACGAGCGTGCCGTGCAGTTAATTTTGCAGCTCTATGGCTTTGCAGTGGCAAATCCGCGTCCAGAGGACTGGCTTAATCATTGTCTTGAAAGCTACGGGGCAGAAAGCATGGAGACGCTTGAAAAGCAGCCATGGATGTGTACAATGACAGAGCAGCTAAGGACAATCCTTTCTGAGACAGCAGCGCTTTATAAAAGAATGATCGCTGTCTGTAAGGATGAGGGCGGCATGGAAAGCTACGAGTCTGTCCTTTTATCAGAGCAGCAGATGATTGAATATGCATCAGAGGCATCAAAGTATGATGAACTTAGAGAACGTGTCAATCTGATTCGCTTTGGCAGCAAGCCACGAAAGAAAAAGACTGATTCATTCAGCGAGGATAAAGCAAAACGTGTCTGGGATATGAGAGAACAGGCAAAAAAGCAGATAAAATCGCTGTCAGAGGACTATTTTGCCGATGATGACGAGCGTCTTCTTCAAAAGCAGCATCTTGCGGGGGTACAGGTAAAGGAACTTGTGCGCCTGACACATGCCTTTCTTTTGCGTTACAGCGCAGCAAAACGAAAGAAAAACCTTGTCGATTTTGGGGATCTGGAGCATTTGGCATTAAACGTGCTTAGCGAGAAGACACCAGACGGCGAGAAGCCAACTTTAGTAGCAGCACAGTATCGTGAAAGCTTCGAGGAGATTATGATAGATGAGTATCAGGACAGCAACTACGTACAGGAGCTGATTTTGACAAGCATTTCAAGGACAGATCCGCCAAATCTTTTCATGGTAGGAGATGTTAAGCAGAGTATCTATCGCTTTCGTCTGGCGCGCCCAGAGCTTTTTATGGAAAAATATGAGACATATACAAAAGAGGAGAGCACACATCAAAAAATAGAGCTTCACCAGAATTTCAGAAGCCGAAAAAGCGTGCTTGATTCAGTAAACTTTTTCTTCTATCAGCTTATGCATAAGGCAGTCGGAAATGTGGAGTACGACAAGAACGCAGCGCTTTATCCAGGTCTTGTATATGAGCCATGTGATACGCACCCGACAGGAGGAGCCACTGAGCTTATGCTTCTTGATCTGGAGGATGTGACAGAAGATAGTGATGATGTTGTTAAGCCAGATAATGATGATACACAGGCTGTCTACAGCAGCAGAGAGTGGGAAGCGGCAATGATTGCAGAAAAAATCCGCGAGATTACCGATCCAGAGTCTGGTCTTTATATCTGGGATAAGGAGCAAAAAACATATCGTCTGACAGAGTATCGTGATATTGCGATTTTGCTTCGCACTGTGTCTGGCTGGGCAGAGGAATTGATTTCGGTGCTTCTTTCAAAAGGAATATCAGCATCGGCTGATACTGGAAGCGGATATTTTAGTGCACTTGAGGTTCAGACTATCTTAAATCTGCTTGAAATTATAGACAATCCACTGCAGGATATTCCGCTTGCAGCGGTAATGCACTCGCCGATTGGCCATTTTTCCAGTGAGGAGTTAGCCATTATCCGCGCAGAAGAGCCGCCGTCACAGTGTAAGCACCTTTATGATGCTGCCACATCATTTGCACAAAAATATAGTGATCCAGCCGATGCAAAAAACAAGGAAGGCTATCACGAGCTGGCAGGCAGACTTCGCACATTTTTTAATCAGCTTGAGACATACAGAAGAAAGAGCCGATATCTTTTGCTTCGTGAGCTTCTTGTCTATGTGTTAGAAGACAGTGGCTACTACGAGTTTATAAGTGCAATGCCTGGCGCTGCGACAAGAAAAGCAAATCTTGATATGCTTCTTGAGCGTGCTGGTGCATTTGAAAAGACAAGCTATCAGGGTGTATTCCAATTTGTCCGCTACATCAACAGACTAAAGAAATATTCCGTTGACTATGCGTCAGCGCAGGAGCTTGCCCAGAATCAGGTGCGCGTCATGAGTATTCATAAGAGTAAAGGTCTTGAATTTCCTGTATGCTTTGTGGCAGGTCTTGGAAAAAGCTTTAACAAGCAGGATGTGAATGCGTCAATGCTGTTTTCTGTTGATTACGGCATTGCAACTGATGCAATAGATCCGACACTTCGCACAAAGGAGAGCACAGTTATGAAGCAGGCCATGAGAAGCCAGCTTATGATTGAAAATCTTGGCGAGGAGCTTCGTGTTTTATATGTTGCCATGACGCGTGCAAGGGAAAAGCTGTATCTGACAGGTGCAAAGGATCATCTTTTTGACTACTTGGAAAAGAAAATTCATGAGACAGACAAGACAGCGCGTGAACTTTCATACAGCCAGCTTACGATGGCAGGAAGCTTCTTAGACTGGATTACAGCAGCAGCCTGCAAGCACAAAAGCTTTAAGGCAATTTATGAGCAGCTTGGAATAAATGTGCCATTTGATGGTGTGTGTTATAAAGACGAAAGCCCACTGTCAGTTTTGCTTGTGACAAAAAGCAGTCTGTCTATGCAGACGTCACTTTGGCGTGCAGAGGAAGCAATGAAGCGCACAGCACTTGAAAACTGGAAAAACGAAACCACAGATGAGACATCAAAAAATCTTATCGAGTCACGCTTTTTGGTGCGCTACGATGACAGCCCTCTATCAAAGCTGCAGGCGGCATTTACAGTATCGGAATTAAAGACGCGCCACGAGGAGGAAGCCTTTGCGGCGAATGGCTCAGATATAAGAGAGCCTGCTGCACAGCTTATAAAACAAGAATTCGAGATGCAAGATCAGAAACTTCTGCCAGATGAAGAACTTCTTCCAGAGTTTTTACAGCAAAAAGATAAGATGAGCGGTGCGGCGCGCGGTACACTTTATCACTGGCTTTTTGAACACTTTGATTTTACAGGTGATTTAAGGGCGCAGCTTTCCTCATTTATGCAGCAAGAGCTTATAAGTACTGAGGAGCGAAAGAGGATTCGTATAGCCGATTTTGAATATTTTGTGCAGACATCTCTTGGCAAAAAAGTCAAGCAAGCGCAGGAAGAAGGAACGTATCACCGCGAGATGCCGTTTATACTTGGAGTGCCGGCTAAAGAGATGATGGAAAATGACAAAAAGCTGTCAGAAAAAGATGAGAACGAGTATGTCAGTGTACAGGGTGTTATAGATGCCTGGATAGACGGTGAGGACTATATCACGCTGATAGACTTTAAGACAGACAAAAAGCCAGAAGATATGACAGATGAAGAGTTTAAAGAGCTGCTTAAAAAACGCTACCAGGTACAGCTGTCATACTATAAGCGTGCTCTTATGCAGATGACAAAGCGGCCTGTGAAGGAAGCATGTATTTATGCTGTCTCAATCGGACAGACAATCTTTTGTTGACGAGCAAATGGCAAAATGATATACTTTTAAATTAGTAAAGGGGGTGGACGAAATGGACAACGAAGAGCTAGAACAGGACAAGGCCAAGGATGAGGCACTCGAAAAGGCATTAGAGCAGGAAACAGAAAACGAGACGCCGTCAGAAGATGAGACGTTTGCAAAGCCCGATTACGAGTCAGAGATCATAAAGATCATAAGAAGCACCACCTCGCCAAAGGTTACACGTGAAAAGCTTGAGGATTATCATGCAAATGATATAGCTGATGTTCTCGAAAAGCTGACAGTAGTAGAGCGAAAGAAGCTTTATAATATCCTGAACATGGATATGCTTTCAGATGTATTTGAGTGCATAGATGATGTCAGTCCGTACCTAGAGGAAATGGACATTAGAAAGGCAGTTGAGATCATAAGCAGCCTGGAAGCCGATACAGCAGTTGCAGCGCTTCGAGGACTTGATAAAGTCAGACGCTCTGTCATCATTGATTTGATGGATCAGGAGTCCAAAAAAGACATTATGCTGATTGCATCCTTTGATGATGATGAGATAGGAAGCAGAATGACAACAAACTGCATAGTGATCCGCGAAAATCTTACAGTCAAGGAGGCTATGCGTTCACTTGTAAAGCAGGCCGCTGAGAATGACAATATTTCAAAGATTTATGTAGCTGATGAGTCTAATACCTTCTGTGGTGCGATTGATCTAAAGGATTTGATCATTGCAAGAGAAGGCACAAGGCTTGATGATATGATTGTCACCTCATACCCGTATGTATATGGCCACGAGTCTATAAGCGAATGTATTGAAATCTTAAAAGACTATTCAGAGGATTCCATTCCTGTACTCGACAATAACAATAAGATTCTTGGTGTCATCACGGCACAAAATATTATTGAAGTTGTTGATGAAGAGATGGGAGAAGACTACGCAAGACTTGCTGGTTTGATGGCAGAGGAGGACTTAAAAGAACCACTATTAGATAGTATGAAAAAACGTCTTCCGTGGCTGGTTGTTTTAATGTTCCTTGGAATGGTAGTCTCATCTGTTGTAGGTATATTCGAGTCAGTAGTCTCACAGCTGACAATTTTAATGATGTTTCAGTCAGTCATTCTTGGTATGTCAGGAAATGCAGGAACGCAGTCCCTGGCAGTTACAGTTCGTGTTTTAATGGATGAGAATCTTGAAGTAAAGCAAAAGATTGGCCTAGTTGCAAAGGAAGTGCGCGTTGGCTTTGGTGACGGACTTTTGCTAGGAATATTGTCATTTATAGTGCTTGGCATTTTCATCATGATTGTAAAGGGTCGTCCGGCAGGCTTTGCATTTGCCGTGTCAGGTTGCATTGGACTGGCACTCATGTGCTCTATGGTGATTTCAAGCTTGACAGGAACTTTAGTTCCTATGTTTTTCAACAAGATTGGAATAGATCCAGCAGTAGCATCAGGACCTCTTATTACAACGATCAACGACCTTATAGCTGTTATCGTTTACTATGGACTGAGCTGGCTGTTTTTGCTTGAGATGATGCATTTATAGTAAAAAGAAAGGGCGTAGCTTTAGCTACGCCTTTAATTCGTTTAAAACCTCCTCAAAGCAGACACCGTCTGTTCTCGGACATTCAAATTCCTCTGTTATTTCAATGCAGCGCTGCACAAATGCGCTTGCCTTTCGCACAGAAGTCTCAAAATCTACATTGTTGGCACAGTCTGCCGTCAAAATCGCAGCAAAGATATCGCCTGTTCCAGAACGCTCCTGTCCAACGCGTTTTCTTTTCACTACAGAAGGTGTACCGCCTGATTCACATATAACATTTCCTATAAAAGTTCCCATAGAGACACCAGTAATTACTACCTTAGACGGCCCCATTGCAATCAGTGAAAGAGCCAGCTCAGACAGCTCACTCATCTGCCAGTGACCATCGTGATATGGTGTGTCAGTTAAAATGCAGGCTTCTGTCAGATTAGGTGTAAGAATGTCAGCAAAATGTGCTAACTGCTTCATCTGACTGCACATCTCTGGCGTGAAGGTCTGATAGGTGCGTCCATGATCACCCATAACAGGATCAATTAAAACCTTAGTAGTTTCATCCTTGAAATCGCGGATGAAATTCTTTACAATTTCAATCTGACGCTCAGAGCCTAAAAATCCAGCTGCAATACATTCAAAGTGGAGATTTAACTTCTTCCACTCAGCGATGTAGGATGGCATTTTCTCTGTGTAATCGTCAAAGTAAAATGATGGATATCCCGTATGATTGGAAAAAACGGAGGTCAGCACCGGACAGCACTGAACCTTCATTTGAGATATAATGGGCAGGGCCACTGTTACAGAACAGCGGCCAAAGCCAGAAAAATCGTTAATCAAAGCAGCCTTTGGCTGATGGCGAAGTGACATAAATAAATCCTTTCTCATTTTTGTATTCGCTGTTTTAAAGATTTAGTCCCTTCGTTTCATCACATCCAGTCATAATGTTAAAGCACTGAATAGCTGCACCTGAAGCACCCTTACCAAGATTATCGAAGACACTAGACAGCTGAATACGATTTTCATTTCCAGTGATATAGATCTGCATGCCGTCATAGCCGCTTAAATGATTGCCGCTTAAAAATCCAGACATTTCGCTTTCAGCACCGAGCGGCATAACCTTTACGAAAGGTTCATTTGCATAGTAGTCAGCAAAAAATGCCTGTAAGGATTCTGGAGTCTGAGTGGTGTTTAACAGATCAGTGTACAGAGGAACATTGACAACCATTCCGCTGTAATAATCGGAAACAATAGGGGTAAACAGCGGAGCACGTGATAATCCTGTGATAAGTCGCATTTCCTTTAAGTGCTTGTGCTGCTGAGAAAGACCATACTCGCGAGGTGCATCAAGCTCTGCGTCACGGTCAGATGCCTCATACTGCGCAATCATTTTTTTGCCGCCGCCGCTGTAACCAGTCAGAGAAAAAGAGGCAACAGGGTAGTCTGTCGGGAGAATGCCGCCTGCGATCAACGGGTAAACGAGTGAGATAAAGCCAGATGCATGGCAGCCAGGATTAGCGATGCGCTTGCCAGTTCTAATAGCCTCGCGGTGCTTAGCGGAAAGCTCCGGGAAACCATAAGCCCAGCCAGCCTCAGTGCGGTGTGCAGTTGAAGCATCAATAATGCGTGTATTTGGGTTCGTTACGAGAGCAACAGCCTCTCTGGCTGCGCTGTCAGGAAGACAAAGAAATGTGATATCAGAAGAGTTTATCAGGCGGCTGCGCTCAGCAGGATCCTTTCGAAGCTCTGGTGCTATAGTTAACAGTTCAATGTCGTCGCGATTGTCAAGACGCTCGTGAATGCGAAGTCCTGTGGTGCCTTCGCTTCCGTCAATAAATACTTTTGTTTTCATGAATTGCCCCTCTTTTCTTTGGGATGATGTATTACAATGGTGTCGTTGCCATTATAGCAGACCTGAAAAGGGTGCGCAAGCCAGAAAATTTATGGCGGAGGTTCGAAAATTGATAGTTTAAGTTAATAATTGTTTAAGAAAATCTTAAATTGACAAGATATGTATAATGTGTTACTTTGCAACTATAGAGTAACAAGAGTTGTAGAAAATTTTAAGGAGGGAAAACAGATGAGTCATAATAAGATTTTGAGAACAGTATTTGGTATTTCGACAGGAGCGTTATTATTTGGTATGAATATGATGCAAGTACCTTTTGCATCGGAAAGTATTACAGAGACAGAGCCTCAGAGCATATCAGAGGAAAACACAGACGTAATTGATAATCAGAAGTTGTTAGAGATTGATCAGGATCAGCTTGATACCGGGGTTGTTTATGTAACAACAAAAGACACCTATTTTTATTTTCCAGATGGATGCAGTGATGATGCTAATCTTTTAGGATGGGCAGTTAAATGGATGCACGAAACTTGGTATCAGAACTCAGAAAATGATATTGATGTTTCGGCAAAGGTTTTTGTGATGTCAGAAGAAACACAGGACGATACAATTACATTGTTTGGAATTACCTCATATGAAAGCAATGCAGACTATACAGGAAAATATGCAGTTTCAGCAACCTTTGAAAAAGACAGTGAGAATACATTCAAATTCGTGGATTATTGGGAACCATTGGATTCAGATGAGATCAAGTCAATTGAAGCACGTTTTCCAGAGGAAGATTGGAAAACGGCAGAGGATATGACGAGATATGATGAATTGCTTTCTGATTAGGAAGAAGTTACAGGAACGTGTATTGTGGTATCGGGAAATACCCCGGCAGAAATAATAGCAGATATGTATGACAAAACCAAGTGACCATGGGGACAGGTTCGGCGGCCTTTTAATTGGGTACATTGGCTTGATTACTGTCCCGGTGGCTTTAGAGAGGACTAAATAAGTCAAGGAAGAGGGGTGACGTGGAATGAAAGGAAAAAAGAAAAATGTCATAAAAGTGATAATAGTACTGCTATTGATCGGAAGCATTTTCTATTTTGTACAACCGTGGATTGTATATTATACGGGGCCTCCTCGGTGGACATATGAAAGATTATGTCAAAGTGTGCAAAGTGGAAGCTATTGGAATTCAGCACGAGGGCGAGCGTTAGATGTTGATGGGCATCTGGATGAATTAAAAACAGAGACCGTTTTTCTTAATAAGAAAATTCAGAAGTTAGAGAATGGATTGTATCTATTACAGTGTGATGGCATATCGGAATGGCAAACATGGCTGGTATTATTTAATCGGTATCCAATTTCAAACGCAAAAAGAGATTTTTTGCTTGATACAATGAAGCTAAAAGGCAGCGATGATAACGTGAACGTTGAAATGAAAAGTTCCACTTATCCAATTGAAAAATTTTTTGGAGCATATTTGTATGTTGTGTTGCCATCGCCAATGCAGATTGATGACACGATCACTTTGGAGATTAATGGAAAAGAAATAGACATCGAAGTAGAAACGGTACCGGATGTTTCTGAAAATTATTTAAGAAAATAATGGGATAGTTGACCAGTGAAAGAGAGGTGTAGCGTATGATGAAACAATTTCAAATAGCGATTGACTCAATGTGTGTGGCAGCAATTTTATCAGCAGGTGCACCTGTATTGGCAGAGGAAGTTCCAGATACTTCTGGTGTACAGTTAGCCATGGAATATTTATTATCACAGGATGCAAGTGATAATGTAAAAGTTAGTTTTCGAATGTGTGACCATGGGGACAGGTCTGGCGGTCTTTTAATTGGGTACGTTGGTTTGATTACTGTCCCTGTGGCTTGCAATTAAGTTATGCAAAAGGCGCCAGAAGCTGCAAAAGCGGCTATGGCGTCTTTTGTGTGGGGAAAATTTTTAAGTTGGAAAAGCTCAAAAAGTTAAAATGTAGAAATTGACAAACACATTGTTGTTCTCCGCTTAGTAGCATATATTAGTTCTAAGTTTTGAAAAAAATATTGTTTTAAAAGTCTTATGCTGTTTACTTTTTGAGGAAAAATGATATAATATAAACAGAAGGAGGCGATGATATGTTTAATAAAAATTTAAAATATTACCGTTTAAAGAAAAACATGTCAAAGAAGGAGCTGGCCTCACTGATTGGGGTAACTCCAATGGCAATCACTTATTATGAGAGTGGTGAAAGAAAACCCAATATGGATACGATCAAGGCAATGGCAAAAGCACTTGGAATAAAAATCTCTGATTTTTTAAATAATCGAAATGAAAATCTTACTTTTGTACATGGTGAATTTCGAAAAGGAAGCAAACTAGCAGTTAGTCAACAGGAATATATCCGTGAAGATGTAGAAGAGTATATGGGAAGATTTTATTCGGTAGTCAATATTTTAGGTGGTGAAGTATTACCAGATGCACCAACAGTTAATGAAATTACGCTTACGGGAAATTTAGAAGAAGATGCAAAAAAAATGCGAGAATATCTTGGAATTTCTGTAGCTGGACCAATCGGAAATCTTATTCAACTTTTGGAAAATCGAGGGATTTTGGTGTATGCTTGTGATATTGAAAATGATGCTTTTTCCGGTATGAATGGTTTGGTAAATGAAAGACCATATATTGTATTTAATAAAAATATGAGTCCGGAAAGAATTAGATCTACAATTGCACATGAAATGGCACACTTTATTTTTCAATGGCCAGATGAAATGGAAGATAAAGAAATTGAAAAAATGGCAACTGCTATTAGTGGTGCATTTCTTTTTCCAGAAACAGATGCAAAAAGAGAGCTTGGTCTCAGAAGAACTAAGGTTAGTAAAGATATGACGCTGATATGTAGAGAATATGGGATTTCTATGTATTTGTTAGTAAAAAGAGCAGCACTTTGCGGCATTATTACAAGTAGTGTTGAAAAAGATTTTTATATAAAAGCAGGAAAAGCTGGTTGGAAAAAGAATGAACCTGTTTGGAGTCAAGCTGAAATACCGGCTTTATTTGAGCTGCTTGTATTTAGAGCAGTGAGCGAGAATGAAATAACTGTTCAGAAAGGTGCAGAGTTATTAAAGCAGTCCTATGATTTTGTGGATGAACATTGCTTTGCTGCTGAGGAATAGCCTATGGAGTATATTAGCAGTGATACAAATGTATGGCTTGATTTTGTAGAAATTGAAAAATTAAATCTTCCGTTTCAATTACCATATATTTATATTATGAATGATGAAACGATTGAAGATGAATTACTCAACCCACCAGGGATTAGTGATAAGCTATTACAATTAGGATTACAAAAAACAGAACTGACAGAAGAAGAATTTTATCTGGCTGGAACATTAGCATCAAGATATGCGAAACCATCTATTTACGATTGTATCGCATTGGCAATAGCTAAGATTAGAGGATTGACATTATTAACGGGGGATGGTCCGCTTAGAAAAGCAGCAGTGGCAGAGGGAGTAAAAGTTGTAGGAACGATAGGGATTCTTGATCAGCTGTATGTTGGAAACTACATAGAAGATGAAGAATATTCAGAATGCATTCAAAGATTGATTGACAAGAATGGTGGAAAAGTACGTCTGCCTAAACATGAATTGGAGATAAGACTGCAAAGAATTAAAAAGTGACCAGGGGGACAGGTTCCTGTCCCCCTGGCGGTGTAAGTAGGAAAGGGTGAAAGATTCCTTTTCTTTTTTTATTTAAAAGAGTTTTTTGAAAACTTTTTTTGGCGATGATACAATATACAAGTAAAGAGAAAAAGCATAAAGCTGAGATGGCAAGCTTTAAAAGCAAGTTTTAAACGTAAGCTTCAAATGCAAGTTTCAAATGAAAACTTCAAATGCAAGCTACAGCTGCAAAGTACAAGTGCACTGTAAAAATACACGATACAGAAAGGATAAGGGATGTCTGACACAGAATTTGAATCATTTGTCATGAACGCAGGGCCGGATATTCTGAGGTTCTGCCGTATCATTACAAATAATAAAGAGCAGGGAGATGAGTTATATCAGGACGCGATGGTTTTGTTATTGGAAAAGCGGGTGTCATTGAAAGCAGAGCAAAATAGCAAAAGCTATGCGTTGTCTGTTGCTGTTTTGCTGTGGAAAAACAAAAAGAAAAAATATGCAAACCGTATGCGAATCGCGCCAGTCAGCAGCTTGGAAGAGCATCAGGAAACGGTTTCTTCATTTGCGGCGGATTGGGACACGACACCGGAACAGATGATGATCAACAAACAGGAGATTGCAGATGTGAGAAATGCAGTGCAGATGCTACCAGAAAAATATCGAATTCCAATCTGCTTAAGTTACAGTGCTGGGCTGACAATGGAAGAAATTGCAACATGTATGAAAGTGCCGGTCAATACGGTGAAAACAAGAATCCGAAAGGCAAAATCAATTTTAAAACAGGAATTGGAGGCGAGAGGAATTGACAGATGAGCGATTTGAACAGTTGATGAAGCAGGCATTGAAGCCTGAAATTGATGGGCGAGATGTTGTGATCCCAAAAAATACAAATAATTATAAAAATAGAATGAAACGAAAAAGAAGGTTGCGTGTCTGTATAACAGCAGGAATTGCTGCGGCTGCCTGTGTGGTTGCAGGTGTGCAGCTCAATCGTTTTGGAAATGGACAAGTACCGTATACAGAAACAAAGCAGGATTTTGTTACAAACAAAACATCATCTGCATTTTCACTTTGCGTTTATGCATCGGAGCTCAGTTCGGAAAATTCGGTGGCGTTAAACAATGAGAACGGAAATTCGTGGGTATTCGGTATGAGATCAGACAGTGATATGCTCAGCTATTGCATCGCTTTTCCTGTTTCGTGCAAAGGTGAACAGATAAAGCAGATCACATATACGATTAACAAGGGGGCGTTTCAGATCATCGGGGAGAATCCTGAGAAGTTTTGCACACAGATGACTCTATATACAGAGCAGACAATGAATTTGCCAAGAATTTCCCAAAACAAGGATCAGCAGGAAAGTGTTCTGTATTGCACTTCCTATACCATTGATTATGAAAATCAGGATGCGGGGTGTTTTGTTAATATTTGTGGATTCACGGCGGATGATGAGCAAACAGAAAACTTATTTTTTAAGAGTGAATCAATTGAGGCAGGAAAATGGACAGAGGAGTTAAATTCGATTCTTTTCGATAAAATACAGGTTACAGTTTGTGTAGCGTTTGAGGATGGCACAAGTAAAACTCAGACGATTGCAATAGCGGCAGCAGCTAGTGATGCAAACAGTACGTATGAGAAAGGGCAGACACAGAAGGAGAAATTGATTCAGTATGAGATGAGGTGATCGAATGAGAAAACGAGGAAAAGTGAAAATTGTTTTGACTATTTTTATAATAGTATTATTTTCTTGTACAGCGGTGATAGGCAACAGTAGAACAGGCGTGATTGAAAACGTGATGGCAAAAAATGCTGCAGATGTAGATATTCTGACGATTAAATCAAGAGTATTCACAGGGGAGGAGATCATTAAAGCATGGCTAGACACGGATACACTTGATGAGAATTGCTTAACGGTATTAGCGCAGCGTGGGACGGCAGCAGTCACGACGACCTATGATACTGGAAAGCAAAAAATAACAGTGAACTGGAATCAGGGAGCATTTAACGGTGCTATTGTTCGGATAAATGGACGAGAAGAAAAAACCAGAGAAGAATGGACAGCCCGTTGGTTAAAAACTTTTGAGAATCTTGGAATTTCAGTCGATGATTCTTATGAAAAAAAGTGGCAGGGTGAAAATAATGATGAAGAACATGATATTTATTATATAGAAGAAAATGGAATTCATCTGTGTCCAAATGGCTATTCACTGGGTGATTTGGGACAATGTTGGGGACAGTCAATTGATATTACAATTGAGAAAGATGGTTATTTTGTATCCTTTAATAATGTATCAGAAGTAATTGCACGGGAAGAAAAGAAAGGACGAAAGCTGATTTCTAAAGAGAAAGCCATACGGGCATGTCTTGACAATTATTTTTGGGATCAGAATGCGGAGGATGAAGTGGGCGTATTAGTAGAAGAGGCTTCCTGTGACATGGAATACCTGATGATTGATAAAGGATCCGAGAATGACGAGAGTGTGTGTGATATTGGCTATTATGTGCAAATTCCAATGTCCGATACAGACGGTGGAAATCAGTATGTGATTGAAGGTTTTGTCGATGGAGAATACCCGTATTGCTATGCGACTGCAATGACGGCAAATGTTAATCAAACAGATCAAAGCGAATAGGAACGGAGGGATGCATATGATCAGACGGGAAGCAAGGCGGATTGTGACGTCTCCGCTAGCATGGTTTTGTGTCGTGATCTACGCGGCAGTTTTGTTGATGGGAATTGCAGAGACGTTAAAAGTAAAAGAGGCAATATCGGATCATGGCTGGTTAGATTTGTTGTGTGTGTCAGAAGAATATGGCATTACAACTTTGGTGAAAAATCTGGTATTTCCTATGAGTGTTGCATCGGTATATTTTGATGAAAAAAAGGGAAAATGTGATTGGGTAAAAATGATGCGGACAAGTCGGCTTCGCTATTGTGTGACAAAAGCAATCGCGGTATTTGTTGGCAGCATTTTTCTATATATGATGAGCGTGTTCCTATTTATTGCAGTTGGAAGCATGATGCATCCTGAGATTTTAAAGACTGCCAATAATTCGTATTTTCTGGTCGGTGAAATGTGGCAGAAGTGGATCCAGGATGGAACGTATTGGGGTGTATTCTTTTTGTATGTAGTTTTGAATTCGCTTCAAGTTGCTGCGTGGTCCTCGATGTTAGGGTTATGTGTTGCTGCTTTTAGTGAAAATCGATATGTGGTTGCAGCTGTTCCTTTTTTTATCAATAGGATATTTCTTTATCTTGGAGACATGATTGATTGGCTTTCGATCGTTAGTCCATATAGCTATCAGCCAATACAGTTTTGGTATACCGGTACGCAGGTGGATCTTTTCTGGCTGGCTTTTAAAAATTTGGCAGTAATGTTTTTATTTACCTGTATTTTTATAGAGGAAATGAAATGGAGGGCATCACATGGCTGATAGAAGAACAAAGAAAACGGCAAAACAAATTTTTGGCTACGCACGTCTGAATTTTCATATGGGAATGCGTCAGGGAAAAAATCTGGCTGTTTTATTGTGCATGGGCTGCTTTTTGCTTTATTATCTCGGTGGCATTCGTGGGTATCTGGCATCGGCAGAAGAAACGGTCAGTGTGCAGGAGTTATTTCTGGCTATGATGAATACGCATTATACGGCAATGACAGTCTGGGTTGGCTATCTGCTTGTGATCTGTGATATTCCATATAGTGAGAAGGGGATTTACCCATATCTTATTCGCACATCTCGAAAAAGTTGGTTACTTGGTCAGATTTTATATCTGTTCTTGGTAACAATTTTCTATTTTTTTTATGTGGGACTAGTGCTTGCAGCAGCAATTGTTCCTCATATTTCATTTCGTATCTCGTGGACAAATGCTTTTGTCAAAATGCTGAATGCACCATGGAGATGTGGAATAAAGAATTATTTTTCTTTTACGTTTTCGCTAATAAAGCATAATCCACAGTATGTTGTGGTAGTACGACAACTCTTTTTATGTCTGCTTGTTTCGATGACTCTTGGCATGTTGACAATGGCGATTCATATGCTGTGGAAAAATGGCCCCGGTATATTGGTTGGCGCAGTGGCTCTGGCATGTGATTATCTGGTAACGGCGGTATTGGATGCGATTGTAGGACTTCGCTATTTTTCACCTCTTACATTGAGTCGAATTTCAGCACTCAGTACCAGCGTAAATGATCGGTTCAATCCATCATTTTCGTATGCGTGCCTATTTCTTGGCGGTTTGTTTGTGGTTTCACTGAGCATTAGCATCTGGAAATTAAGGCGCTATGAGTATGGGCGATAATGAGTATGATTGATGATGAGTATAATCGATAATGAGTATGGCCCATAAGCCAATAAGGGTGTACAAGAACTATTTTTGAGAGAAAGGATGTAAGATCAATAGTCAATGTTTTTCGGTCTAACATTATAATTATATAGGAAGGAACGTGACGTGTATGAATGATTATATTCAATTAACAAATATCAGTAAAACGTTTGGAAAGCAGACTGTGTTGCAGCCGCTTACAATGGGGTTTGAGGAAGGAATGATTCACGGCATTATCGGGCGAAATGGTTCTGGTAAAACCGTTTTGATGAAAATGATTCTGGGTATTTTGCAGCCGACAACGGGAACGGTCATAGTGGGAGATAAGCGAATCGGAAAGGATGTGGATTTCCCAGAGAGTGCAGGTGCGATCATTGAGACGATTGAGTTTATTCCATATATGAGTGCATATCAAAATCTGGCAGACATCGCAGCGATGCGCGGCAATCTGTCAAAGACTCAAATAAAGGAAGTGCTAGAGATGGTCGGCTTAGGAAATGTCGGAAGAAAGCATGTATCAAAGTTTTCCATGGGAATGCGACAGCGCCTGGCGATCGCACAGGCAGTAATGGAGTCTCCGAAGCTTCTGATATTAGACGAGCCGATGAATGGCATGGATGAGAAAGGCGTGGAGGAGATGCGGCGGCTGATTTTAGCGAGAAAAGCGGCGGGTACGACGATCATCCTTTCCAGTCACAATATAGAAGATATCCGTATCTTATGTGATCAGGTGTACCGCATAGATGCAGGAGTTGTCATGAGAGAAGTTGAATGAGAAACTGAGTGACCATGGGGACAGGTCCGGCGGCCTTTTAATTGGGTACGTTGGCTTAATTACTGTCCCTGTGGCTTAAAATTAAGTTATGCAAAAGGCGCCAGAAGCTGCAAAAGCGGCTATGGCGTTTTTTTTTGACGCAGCACTGC
>OLPV01000437.1_pt1 | contig 36822 bp, 31 predicted proteins | sample 1671961 | NCBI WGS metagenome assembly OLPV01 (sample SAMEA3136630, study PRJEB25190) | human gut metagenome | biome: human gut; feature: human-associated habitat; material: faeces | place: Austria | collected 2013 | reverse complement strand
TTGATGGAGTAGTATATCAGGTTATTGATGAAGATGATACTGTAGTTGGAGAATTTACTTCAGCTTCTGGTGAAAATACGGTAATCAGAGGTCTTGAAGTTGGTACTGAGTACCGAGTTGTAGAAGTAACTCCTAAGTTTGGATATACTAATACGGTATACACAAAAGATGCATATTCTTCCCCGTATGTGGACGAGGGCATCATTGAAAACGGACGTCATTATGATGCTGTTGATGTGGAAATAACTTCTACAAAGAATGAAGTTGCAAGATTTGTATTGTCTGATACAAGTGATGTTCAGGTAGTAACGATCTTTAACAAAGCTTTCAAGGCAGAATTGGAAGTAGAGAAACAGGGTAAAGTTCCTACAACCCAGATAAAAGATGGAAAACTTACTGGTTTAACATATGATTTAAAGGGTCTGCCGGGAACTGTGTATGAAGTAAGCGCATTTGAGGATATTCAGAATCCTGATGGTCATTCAGAAGCTGTATATCACAAAGGTGATGTTATTGAGACACTTACAACAGATGAAAATGGAAACATAACAAGAATTCGAACAGACAGAGAAAGATGGGAAGAAACTCACACTGAAAGAGCTCCAAGATATAATAAAGAAGTTGAGTTATCCTTAAGACAAATAAATGACCATATAAAAATGAGATACAGCAAAGAAACAAACTGTATCTCTTTATCAAGTAATGCAAATGTTTCAATTGTATATGGTAGAGGTTCATATACAGATAAATATGTAATTGTAAAGGTCCCAAAAAGTGAAATGGGACAAAAAATTGTAAATGCTGGTCAGTACATGCTTGAAGAAATTGAAAAACGTGTAAATAAAACGATAGAAGGCTTAGATAAAACTGAAAATAATGAGTTACTTATAATAATCAATAAAATAAAAAATGCAACTACATTAGATGAAATATCAGATATAATGTTAGATATGCAAAAATTAGATACAACAAGCCAAATGAACTATATGGGAACAAAAATAAAAGATAGAGCAGATGCATTACCAGCAAGATCAAGACTTAGCAATTATCAAGCTCTAAATGAAAAGCAAACATTAGAGAAAAATAAAATAATGGGAATACTAACATTATTAGAGCAAAAGGGTGTAATGAAGCCAATAATACCAAACACAACAACAAATTCAAACTTGGCAAGAACAATTGGAAATGCGTTTTCTTCAAGTGAAGTTATACATTATGGAGATATAGATGGAAGTGAAATAACGCCAGTTTCAAAAGATATTATGGACATGTTTGCTATTTTGCAACAGGTAAAGGAAAAAAATCCAGAAGAAGCACAAAAAATAAATGAAATAGAAAAAAAGCTATTGGAATACGCAAGTAAAGGATATGAGATACAAAATAAGGATGGGATACTTGTATTTACAAATGGTCAAGAAATGATCAGTATTGATGAAACATCACGAAGATTATTAGAGCTACAAGAAACAGAATTACCAGATATTTCAATAGAAGAGATGTATGAAATAACACAAGGTAAGATAGATTATAAATCGGCAATGCAAGTACAAAAAATGTTGTTTTATGCTAATAAAGCAAAAGGAAAAGCAATAGCATTTTCAAATCTTTTAAGAGAAATAACAGAAAATGACTCACAATATGCAGGTATAATACAGAGCATTAAATCACAAGCATTTTCAATAGAGCCAGAAATAATAACAAGAAGAAATGAAAGTGGATATAAATTAAGTGAATCAGTAAATATAGGTGCTAATAAGGAAGAAATTGAACTTATACAAGATATACAAAATTTGCCAGATGAAAAAATAATAGAAATGATAGAATCAAAATCACAAATTATAGAATCAGATATAGTAAGGCAAAGATTTTCTAAAATAATGTATGATACACCGATGGATAAACAAACATATTATGCGAAGGCAGTTATGGATTCGTATAATTGGAATAAAACAGGAATTGGATTTAGGCCAGAAGAAAGACAAGAATTTGAAAAAAGGTTAAAAGATACAGATATATTAAAATTATACGAAAAATTAACAAAATTAAATTTACCAGAAAAAACAATATCACAAATGATATTAAATATTGCAATGAATAAAAATTTTTCAAATATATTAAATGCAGATAATTTTGAAGAGCAAATTAAAGAGCATACAGAAGAATTAACACAAGATCTATCAATTGATCAAGTAGAAACATTTTTAGGATATTATGATGTACCTGGAACGGATATAGTATTAAGAGAGTACCAACAAAGAGCAGTAAATAATGCAAATAAAAAGTTTGAAGAAAATCAATTTGCATCAGTAATATTACCAACAGGAGCGGGAAAAAGCTTTGTTGCAATTTCAGAGCTGTTAGCACATAAAGATGAACCAATGTTATATTTAGCACCATCTAATGAAATATTAAATCAAATAAAAAAATATATAGTAGAAAATATTCACGGAACAAAAGGAACATTAAATAAATCAGCTGATGAGGTAGTAAAAGAGGTATTTCCAAATTTAGAATTGGCAACATATCAAAGCTTGTTACATAAAAAGAGAGAGGAGCTAGCAAATAGTAAATATGATTTTATAATTTTAGATGAGTTACATAGAACAGGTGCAGATAAATGGCAAAAAAAATTGGAACTATTATTGGAATCACAAGAAGAACATACAAATATTTTAGGAATAACAGCAACACCAGAGCGAGATGCTGATGGAAGAAATATGGCAGATGAGTTAGCACTTAAAATTGGAAAAAAATATGGTAAGGCGTATACAGAAAAAGAAGTAAAAAACGGAGAACATATAGCAATGAAAATGGATTTAATAGAAGCAATTAGACTTGGTATAGTAGTAAATCCTAAAATAGTCTCATGTGAATATAATATAACACATGGAGATACACTAGAAAAATTATTAGAAAGAATAAATCAAATAGAAGATGAAGATAAAAGAAATGAGCTATTGCAAAAGTATGAAAATTTAAGAAGGAACTTATCTAATGCTCAAGGAATACCAGAGCTATTAACTCAAAATATACAAAAAAGAATGGAAGATATATAGTTTTTATTCCAGTTTCAGATAATGGCGAAGATTTAGAAGACGAATATGGAAATAAGTCAGGAAAAAAGACTCAAGAGGATAAAATAAAAGAAGCTGAAATGCAATTAAGAGAATGGCTAAAAGGAGTAGATGAAACTAAATACGATGACAAAGGTAATATAATAGATGGTCCAGAAATATATTCAATGTTAGGACAGTATAGTCAAAAAAGAAATGCCAAAGAGCTAAATGGGTTTGAAACATCTGATAGTGAGCATATGAAAATAATGATTGTAATGAATAAACTAAATGAAGGTGTTCATGTAAAAGGAATTGATGGAATAATATGGACAAGAGCTTTAGATGAGAAGTCAAAGATATTGTTATTACAACAACTTGGAAGAGCAATATATGGAATAGATCCAGAAAGACCAGTAAAAGATGAGGATAGACCAGTTGTAATAGATTTACCAAATAATATGTTAAATGTAGACTTAGAAAAAACAATAAATACATATAGTCAAAGAGATGATTTGAATTTGTTAAATGAAATGGTAGAATGGGTCCAAGCACATAATGGATATATACCAGATATTAATAGTAAAAGTAGTGAAAAATCAAGAAGGGCTATTACATTAAAGAGAATACAAAGAAAATATGAAAAATATTTACAAAATCCAGAAGAAGAATATAGTTATTTAGATGAAGAAGAAATAGAAGAAATCCAAAAAATTCTAAAAAAAGGTTCAGAAATAGATTTATGGGAAATAGAGTTTCCAGATAAAATAGGAAAAGATGGGAAAAAAATAGATGAAAATGAATTGGAGAATATAAATTTTTTTATAGAAGGAACATTAAAGGATTTATATGATTTGCAAGAAGATATAAATGATGAAGAAGAAAAAGGAGTGGTAGAACGATTTATAAGGAAACTAGAAATATTAAAAAGAATAGGTGTAGATGTTACCAAAATTACTGGCAGTGATAAGATAAAAGACTTAGCAAAAAAATCAGGAATAGATGAAAAAGAAATAGAAAAGGCAGGTTTAAATCCAGGTGACAATATTGGACAATGTAAACAGGATATATCGAAGTCATATAGAGCTGTTAAAGAAGGTAAAGAACCAGGTCGAACACCACCAACAGATGAGCAAGTAGAGAGATTAAGAGAGCTAGGAATATCATTAGAAAAAAAAGAAAGTCCAGTTAAAGAATTTATAGATAAACTAGAAATATTAAAAAGAATAGGTGTAGATGTTACCAAAATTACTAGCCGTGATAATATAAAAGAATTAGCAAAAAAATCAGGAATAGATGAAAAAGAAATAGAAAAGGCAGGTTTAAATCCAGGTGACAATATTGGACAATGTAAACAGGATATATCGAAGTCATATAGAGCTGTTAAAGAAGGTAAAGAACCAGGTCGAACACCACCAACAGATGAGCAAGTAGAGAGATTAAGAGAGCTAGGAATATTATTAGAAAAGAAAAGCAAATCGAAAAAAGAGCTAGCTGAAGCAGCTTTTCCTGCAATAACAGACCCAGATTTATTGGATTCAGTGCAACAAGCTTTAGATACACTAATATCAAAAACAGAAGAAAAAGGAGGCAAAAATGGTCAAAAGCAACAATCGTAAAAATGCATATCAAGAGGCATACACAATTTTACAAGAGCTAGACGAAGAAGAATATTTAAAAATACCACCAGAAGTAATACAAGCACTAAAGGAGAATAGGAATGAAGAATATTACTACGAAGTAGATGAAGATACAGAGCTAAAATATCAGCCAATGTTACCAGAAACAAAAGCAATATTATTCAATATATTCAGAGATTATCTAGCAACACCAGAGCAAAAAGAAAATATTAAAAAAATGATATCAGAAGAAAGGGCAAAATTAGAAATAAAAAAGAAACAGCAATATAATCCAGAAAATATTTTTAAGTCAAATACACAACAAGCAACAAAGGTAGAACCAGTAAAAGAAACAGAAGCCCTTGTTAAAGTTAAAAAGGAAAATTGGTTTAAAAGAGCGATTGAAAAAATAAAAAGTTGGTTTAAAAAGAATGATTTATAATATATGAAAAAAATAAAACTCTAGAAGGTGCGTTTCCAATTTAAAATTTTTTCCCCTGTTCCCATTGACTAAAATTCCCTATGATTATATAATCATAGGGAATTTTAATTATAAAAAGGAGATGGCATAATTAATGAATAATAACAAAAAATTTTATATAACAACTCCTATATATTATCCAAGTGGAAAATTTCATATAGGTACAGCATATGCAACAACATTAACAGATTGTATAAGAAGATATAAAAAGGCTAGAGGCTTTGATACATATATGCTAACAGGTCTTGATGAACATGGTCAAAAAGTTCAAACTGTAGCAGAAAAAAGAGGATTAACACCTCAAGAGCATGTAGATGAAATGGCAGCTGATGCTAAAAAGCTATGGAAATTAATGGATATTGGATATAATGATTTTATAAGAACAACAGATGAAAGACATGTTAAAGCAGTACAAAAAATAGTAGAAAAATTCCTAGAAAATGGTGACATTTACAAAGGAACATATGAAGGTTGGTACTGTATGCCTTGTGAAAATTATTTCACAGAAACTCAATTAGTAGACGGAAAATGTCCAGATTGTGGCAGACCAGTAACAAAAATGCAAGAAGAATCATATTTCTTCAATATGAAAAAATATGAAGGTTGGTTAAAGGAATTTTACAAAGAAAATCCACATTTTATAGAGCCAGAATCAAGAAAAAATGAAATATTTAATAATTTTATAAATCCAGGACTTGAAGATTTATGTATAAGTCGTACAACATTTGATTGGGGAATTCCAATGCCAAATGATCCAAAACATGTATTATATGTATGGTTAGATGCTCTAACAAACTATATTACAGCATTAGGTTATATGTCAGATGATGATTCTTTATTCAAAAAATATTGGCCAGCAGACCTACACATAGTAGGAAAAGAAATAATAAGATTCCACGGAATATATTGGCCAATTTTCTTACACGCATTAGGACTAGAGCTTCCAAAACAAATATATGCACATAGCTGGATTGTAATGAAAGATGGAAAAATGTCAAAATCTGTAGGAAATGTAATATATCCAGAAACATTAATAGAAAGATATGGACTAGATGCAACAAAATATTATCTACTAAAATTAATGAGCTTTGCACAAGATTCAATGTTTACACCAGAAGATTTTGTAGAAAGATTTAATTCAGATTTAGCAAATGATTTAGGAAATCTATTAAACAGAACAATAGGAATGATGAACAAATACTTTGATGGAACAATACCGACAGAAATAAAAGAAAGAACAGAATTTGATGATTCACTAGAAGAATTTACAAAAAGTCAAATTGAAAAAGTAGAAAATAATATGGATACATATCATGTAAGTAATGCAATATCAGACATATGGGCAATAATAGCAAGAACAAACAAATATATAGATGAAACAGCACCATGGACATTATCAAAATCAGAAAATGAACAAGAAAAAGAAAAACTAAAATCAGTAATGTTCCACTTAGCAGAAAACTTAAGAAAAATAGCAATATTAATAACACCAATAATGCCAGAAACATCAAATAAAATGCTAGTTCAATTAGGTTTAACAGAGCAAGATAAAGACTGGGAAACATTAAATAACAATAATCAAATAAAACCAGAAACAAAAGTAATATCAAAAGGAGAGCCTTTATTTGTAAGACTTGAAAAAGAAGAAGAAATAGAATACATAAAAAATGCAATGAAAAAATAATAAAATCTCATGTATTTAAAAACGGAGGAAAAATAAGATGGCAAATTCAAAAATCATAGTAATAGAAGGAGCTCAAGGAGCAGGAAAAACTACAATTACAGATTATTTAAGAAATAGTGTCAAACATACAAATTTATATAGACTAAGCGGAATAAGTGATAGTACAAAAGCAGGACTACAAAAATCTAAAAAAATGTACGAAGACTTAAACGAATACATAAAAAAAATGGAGAACCTAAACATAAATTTATTATTTGACAGAACTTTTTTTTCAGAAGAAAACTACTGCAGACTAGGATTTAAAGATTATTCATTTACAGAAGTATATAATAAATTGTTAGATGATTTTAGTAAAATGGATTTTGAAATCTACTATATTACACTATATTTAAAAGATGAAAATCTATTTGAAGAAAGACTAAAACGTGATGGAAAAGTAGAGCCAGCATACGCAAAATTCAGTGCTCAAAGCAGTGTAAATCAACAACGAGTATATTTACAAATGTCAGAAGAAATTAAACAAAAATACCCAAATATTCATGTATATAATATTGAAAATAGCAAACCATTAGAGAATGTTCAAAATGAACTAAAAGAAATTTTGAAATTTTAAATAATTATATGCACTAAATTAATACATAAGAAAGAAGAGGAATTGCAAAATGGAAATAATGAAACCAAACTTAGATGGAATTACAGAGTGTAACACAATAAAAGGAGTAATAAGAGAGGCAAAAATAAGAGATATGGATGTTGCTTGTTGCTTTTTTAACAAATGTTATGAAGCAAATGTCGAAACAGACAAAATGGAGTTTAGTTCATGCGAATTTAAGGATTGTATATGCTTAAATAGCAAATTTGAAAAGGTATATTTTACAGATGTTTTATTCGAAAATTGTGACTTTTCAAATACAATGTTTTATGAATGCAATTTTGTGAGAGTAACTTTTAGAAATTGTAAATTAGTAGGATCAAACCTTTGTAATGTAAATATGTACAATATATTAATAGATAATACAAATGTGTCATATGCAAATATGTCACTTGGAACATATAAAGAAGTATGTTTTGCAGAATCAAAATTATCAAATTCTGTAATACAAGAGGTAATATTTAAAGATGTAGAATTTGATAAAACAAATTTAATAGCATCACAATTATGCAGAACAAATTTAAATGGAATAGATGTTTCAAATTGTGATATAACAGGGGTAGCGATTTCTCAAGACTATATAAAAGGTTTAATTGTAAATGAAATGCAAGCAGTTGAATTATCAAAACTATTAGGAGTAGTGGTAAAGTAAGAAAGTGAGGATTTTTTGATGAGTTTTATTGATAGTATAAAAATAAGAGCTAAAAAGGATATAAAAACAATTGTGTTACCTGAAGGAAATGACATTAGAACAATTGAGGCTGTTGAAAAGGTTAGAAAAGAACAATTTGCAGATGTTATTGTTCTTGGTAATAAAGACGAAATTTTAAATATGGCTAAGGAACATAATATTAACATAGATGGTGTAAAAATTATTAATCCTGTAGAAGATGCAAGATTTGAAAAATTTGCTAATGAGTTTTATGAACTTAGAAAAGCAAAAGGTATGACATTAGAAAAAGCAGAAGAAATATTAAAAGATGAAACTTACTTTGGTATGATGATGGTTAAATTAGGGTGTGCTGACGGACTAGTTTCTGGAGCTTGTCATTCAACTGCTAATACATTAAGACCAGCACTTCAAATTTTAAAAACAGCACCTGGAACAAAATTAGTTTCTGCATTTTTTGTTATGTGTGTTCCAAATTGTGAATATGGAGAAAATGGAACTTTTATATTTTCAGATAGTGGACTTAATGAATATCCAGATGCAGATAGCTTATCAGAAATTGCAATTTCATCAAGTAAAAGTTTTGAACAATTAGTTGGTAAAAAAGCAAAAGTAGCAATGCTTTCATATTCAACATATGGAAGTGCAACATCACCACTTACAGAAAAAGTTGTAGAAGCAACAAGCATATTAAAAGAAAAAGCACCAGATTTAATATGTGATGGAGAGCTACAATTAGATGCAGCTATAATACCAGAAATAGCAGAATCAAAGGCACCTGGAAGTCCTGTAGCTGGACAAGCAAATACTTTAATATTCCCAGACTTAGATGCAGGAAATATAGGATATAAGTTAGTTCAAAGATTAGCAAAAGCAGAAGCATATGGTCCATTATGTCAAGGAATTGCAAAACCTGTAAATGATTTATCAAGAGGATGCTCAAGCGATGATATAGTAGGTGTAATTGCAATAACTGCAGTTCAAGCACAAGAACAATAAAACCATATTTAAGGAGGCAATATGAAAATACTAGTATTAAATAGTGGAAGTTCATCACTAAAATATCAATTAATAGATATGAACAATGAACAAGTCCTAGCAAAAGGAAACTTTGAAAGAATAGGACAAAACAATTCTTTTTTAACTCACAAAGTTGGAGGAGAAAAACATAAATTTGAAAAGCCAGTATCAAATCACGAAAAAGCCATTAAATTTGTTTTAAAGAAATTACAAAGCAATGTATATGGTGTAATAAAATCTCCAGATGAAATTAATGCAATAGGACATAGAATTGTCCATGGAGGAGAAAAATTTACGAAACCTGTTATTATAACTGATGAAGTAATGAAGGGAATAGAAGAATGTATAGAGCTTGCGCCATTACATAATCCAGCTGCAATTTTAGGAATTAAGGCTTGTCAATCTGTAATGCCAGGAAAAACAAATGTGGCAGTTTTTGATACATCTTTTCATCAAACAATACCAGCAGAAAGCTACATATATCCAATACCATATAAATATTATGAAGACTATAAAATTCGTAAATATGGTTTTCATGGAACATCACATGAATATGTAGCAAATAGAGTTGCCGAAATTATGAATAAAGATATAAAAGATTTAAAAATAGTTAATTGTCATTTAGGACAAGGTGCTAGTGTATGTGCAATAAAAAATGGAGTTTCTGTAGATACAAGTATGGGATTTACTCCACTTGGGGGAATTCCAATGGGAACAAGATCTGGTGATTTAGATCCATCTGTTGTTACATATATTGCTAAATATAGAAATCATACACCAGAGGAAATGGATGAAATATTAAATAAAAAATCTGGAGTATACGGAATATCTGAAGTTTCTGTAGATTTTAGAGATATAGAGGCTGAAGCTGCAGATGGTGATAAAAATGCACAAATGGCTCTTGAAAATTTTGCATATAATGTTGCACAATTTGTTGCTAAATATGCTGTTTCAATGGGCGGAATAGATGTGCTTACTTTTACTGCAGGAGTAGGTGAAAAAGGTCCAGAATCAAGAAAGAAAATATGTGACTATTTGAAGTTTTTAGGAGTAGAAATTGATGATGAAAAAAATAAAATTAGAAATCAAGAAGTGGAAATTTCTGCAGATACTTCAAAAGTAAAAATACATGTTGTACCAACAAATGAAGAATTGCTTATTGCAAGAAGAGCAAAGGAATTGTGTGAATAAAATAAGTTTTAGAAGGGAAGAAAAAATATGAAAATATTAGTTTTAAATTGTGGTAGTTCATCACTAAAATATCAATTAATCAATATGGAAACAGAGCAAGTTATAGCAAAAGGAAATTATGAAAGAATAGGAACTGAAAAATCTTTTATAACACATAAAGTTAATGGTGAAAAATATGTTACAGAAAAAGCAGCTCCAACACATAAAGAAGCTCTTGAATTTATAATTGAACAATTAACAAAAACAGATTATGCTGTAATAAAAGATTTAAATGAAATTAATGCAATAGGTCACAGAGTTGTTCATGGTGGAGAAAAATTTGCAGACCCAGTTTTAGTTGATGACGATGTAGTAGCAGGAATTCGTGAATGTGCAGAATTAGCACCTGTTCACAATATGGCAGCTGCTATGGGAATTGAAGCATGTAGAAACTTAATGCCAAATAAACCAAATGTAGTTGTTTTTGATAATGGATTCCATCAAACAATACCAGAAGAAAGATTTTTATACCCAATTCCTTATCATTATTATAGAGATTACAAAATACGTAAATATGGTTTCCACGGAACATCTCATTCTTATGTATCAAAAAGAGTTGCAGAAGTAATGGGAAAACCTGTAGAAGAATTAAAAACTGTAGTTTGTCATATTGGACAAGGTGCAAGTATATGTGCTGTTGAAGGCGGAAAATCTGTAGATACAAGTATGGGATTAACTCCACTTGGTGGAATTATGATGTGTGCAAGAAGCGGTGATTTAGACCCATCAGTTGTAACATACATAATGAAAAAAGATAATATTGCACCAGAAAAAATGGATTTAATGTTAAATAAAGAATCTGGTTTACTAGGAATGTCAGGTGTTTCAGCAGATGTAAGAGATGTAGAAGCAGCTGCAGATGAAGGAAATGAAAGAGCAATACTTGCATTAAAAGCATATGACCTAAATATCGCACAATATGTAGCAAAATATGGAGTATCAATGGGAGGAATAGACACAATAGTATTTACAGCAGGTGTCGGAGAAAACCAAATTAGAAGAAGAGCAAGTATATGTAAAAATCTAGAATTTTTAGGAGTAAAACTAGATGAAGAAAAGAACAAAATAAAAGGTGAAGAAATAGAAATATCAGCACCAGACTCAAAAATAAAAGTATATGTAATACCAACAAACGAAGAGCTAGTAATAGCAAGAGAAACAAAGAATCTAATAAGTAAATAATCATAAACATTGTTAAGTGGTGGTTGTCAGTAGGGACGGTTCCTTTTGACAACCCTTTTTATGTGTCAATGGGGACGGTTCTTTTTGACAACTTTTAAAGGAATCTATGTCAATGATACTATTGATACAAACAAATTAAGGGAGAATATAATGGAAAATAAATTACAAAATTTATTTAGTCAATGTGTCGAAGAGCTAAAATCCATAGGAATTGATATAAATAACAACAAATTAATTGGCGAAATAAATATATCACTTGCCAAAAGAAACGCCAAAAGATATGGTTGTTGCAGACACGAAGACCCAGATGAAAAATATAAAGTAATAACAAAAAAAGGCTATAAAAGATACATTACATACGAAAGATTTAACAAAAACTATGTAGAAATAAGCAAATGGGTGATGGAATTAAACGATGATATTATAAAAAATACCATAATGCACGAAATAATACATTGCTTTCCATATTGCAATAATCATGGCAAAGAATTTAAAAAATATGCAGGATACATAAACACACATTTAGGATATAGTGTATCCAGACTGGGAAACAAAGAAGAAGATTACAAAAAAAGCAATTTAGAATATGATATTCCACAAACAACTCCAAATTATAAATATAAAATAGAATGTCAAAAATGTGGAAAATATTTTTTCAGACAAAGATATAACAAAAATTTAACAAGACATTATAGATGCGGAATTTGTGGAGGTAAATTAAAAGCTGTAAAGGTTAGATAATAATTAAAAAGAAAAGGGGGGACGGTCCTTGAAATTAAATTTTCAAGGACCGTCACCCTAAAAAGTTGACACTTGTACTAAAACATGATAATATACAAACAAATATTTGCAAGAGGTGATGAAATGATTTATAAATATAATAAATTAGTAAGAGACAAAATTCCTTCAGAAATAAATGCTCAGCCAGGAAGAAAATGCTCATATTTTATAATGAATGATGAGGATTATGATAAGGCCTTAGATGATAAGTTAACAGAAGAATTAAATGAATATAAGGAAGATCACAGCATAGAAGAGCTAGCTGATTTAATGGAAGTTGTAACTGCTATTATGAAGTTTAGAAAAATATCAATTGATGAATTAAAAAGTACAATGGATAAAAAAAGAGCTAAAAAAGGTGGATTTGATGATAAAATATATCTAAAAGAGATTGAAGAATTAGAAAATAAGAAAGAAGAGCAACATCTAAAAAATAAGCAATTACAATTATTAGAAAATTTGAATAAAAATAGCAGTTTAAATGAAGTACAAAGTTATTTTAAGGAAATGATTAAGTTACGAAGTTTTATGAATAATAAAGAAAATATATCAAATATAATGCTATTATTAACTGAAGAAGTTGGAGAACTTGCAAAAGCAATACGAAAAGATGCTACAGACTTAAAGATTGATTCAAATAAAATTGGAAACTATGATTCAATTGAAAGCGAAATAGCAGATGTTTTTATTGTTTTAAATTCAATTTGTACAGCTCTAGATATAAATTTGTTTGATGCAATATATAATAAAGAGCGCATAAACGTAGATAGAAAGTGGAATTGAACAAAAAAATTAGAATAATTGGTCAAATGCTATCTTTATAAATTTTGTTATGATAAAATAAATACATATAAATTTTAGGAGGTAAAAAAATGATTGGTGTAACTAGTAATTTATATGAATCAAAAGAATATTCTGATATTCGAGAAGTAATTAAAGATGGTATAAATAGATATCCAGATTGTGTAGCTTTTACAATAAAAAATAAAGAAGGAAAAGATATACAGTATACAGATATAACATATGCAGAGTTTGAAAAAGAAATTAATAGCTTAGGAACAGGATTATTAAAACTAGGTTTAAAAGATAAAAAAATAGCTATAATTGGACCTAATAGCTATGAATGGGTGTTATCATATATTTCAGTATTATTTGGAATTGGAATTGTTGTACCATTAGATAAAGGTCTACCTGCTCAAGAAATAGAAGATTCAATAATAAGAAGTGATGCAGATGCTCTTATATTTGATCCAAAATATATAGATATAATAGAAGATATAAAACAAAGATCAACTACAAAAGTAAAAGAATTTATTTGTATGAAAGAAGTTGAATCAAAAGAAATAAACAATATTCCAAAAATAAAAAAGATAGGAAAAGAAGAGCTTGATAAAGGAAATAAGGAATTTTTTGAATTAAAAATTGAACCAGAAAAAACAAGTATTATATTATTTACATCGGGAACAACATCACTTTCTAAAGCCGTAATGTTGTCTCAAAAAAATATTGCATCAAATGTACATTCTATGAATGCTGCTGAAAAATTATATAATACAGATGTTAATTTAGTAATGTTACCATTTCATCACACATTTGGTTCAACAGGTATAATATTAATGTTAAATAATGGTGTTCGTAATGTATTTTGTGATGGGCTAAGACATATACAAGAAAATATGAAAGAGTATAAAGTATCAGTATTTGTTTGTGTGCCACTTATATTAGAAGCAATGCATAAAAGAATATTATTAGAAGTAAAAAAACAAGGAAAAGAAAAAACAATAAATCGCGCTAAAAAATTAAGTAATGCACTACTAAAAGTTGGAATAGATGTACGAAAAAAATTATTTAAACAATTACTAGACAAATTAGGCGGAAGCATGCGATTTGTAGTAAGTGGTGCTGCAGCAATAGATAAACAAGTTGCTGAAGATTTCAATAGCTGGGGAATACTAACAATACAAGGATATGGATTAACTGAAACATCTCCGGTATTATGTGCGGAAAATGAAAAATGTTTAAAATTAGGATCTGTAGGAATACCATTAATAGATGTAGAAGTAAAAATTGATAATCCAAATGAAAAAGGTATTGGTGAGATAATAGCAAAAGGTCCAAATGTAATGCTTGGATATTATAAAAATGAAGAAGCAACTAAAAACAGTTTAATTGATGGATGGTATCATACAGGTGATTTAGGTTATATAGACAGAAGTGGATACTTATTTATAACTGGAAGAAAGAAAAATGTAATTGTATTAAAAAATGGAAAAAATATATATCCAGAAGAAATAGAAGTATTAATTAATAATTTACCATATGTAACAGAAGCATTAGTATTTGGATATCCAAAAGGTGATGATTTAATATTATCAGCTAAAATAGTGTATGATGAACATTATGTAAAAAATAATTTTAAAGATTTATCAAAAGAAGAATTTGAAGAAAAAGTATGGAATGACATAAAAGAAATAAACACAACAGTTCCAAAATACAAGCATGTTAAAAAAATAATTGTCACAGACGAACCAATGATAAAAACAACAACAGCAAAAATAAAAAGATTTGAAGAAATAGAAAAAATTATAAAAGAAAAACAAATAGAATTATAATAAAAAGGTTTATAGGTAAATCCATTAATAAAACCTAAATATTTATATAAGGAGTATATGAATATTAAAAAAAATATATCATATAAAAAGACTATGGAAAGAAAATTCATATTAGCTAGTAACAATAATGGTAAGATAAGAGAAATGAAAGAAAAATTAATTTCATTAGGAATAACTGTAATTTCGCAAAAGGAAGCGGGATATAACATAGAAGTCGACGAAACAGGCACAACATTTGAAGAAAATGCAACATTAAAAGCGGAAGCAATCTATAAATTAAGCAAATTACCAGTAATATCAGATGATAGCGGATTAGAAATTGACGCATTAAATGGAGAGCCAGGAATATATTCTGCAAGATACGCAGGAGAAAATGCAACAGATGAAGATAGAAGAAACAAAGTATTAAATTTAATGAAAAATGTGGAAAAAGAAAAAAGAACAGCAAGATTCACATGTGCTATATGTTACATAGATGAAGATGGAAATAAACACATCTTCAAACAATCATGTGAAGGAACAATAGCCACAGAGCCACATGGAGTAAATGGCTTCGGATATGACCCAATATTTCTAGTAGGAGAAAAAAGCTTTGCAGAGCTTTCAAACAATGAAAAAAATAAAATAAGTCATAGAGGAAAAGCAATAGATGAATTTGTAAAATATTTAAAACAAGAAGAAAACTAAAAGAAATTTTACAAAAATCATTAGCAAAAAAGGCTAAACGCAAATTACAAAAACGGGAGTGAACACAAATGATATATGAATTTGAAGTACCAGGCAAAATAATTGGAAAAGGAAGACCACGTCTAAATACATACACAGGAAGTGTATACACACCAACAAGAACAAAAGACTACGAATCACTAATAATGCAATATTTCCTATTAAAATATCCAAGATACAAACCATTTGAAGGTAGAGTACAAGTAGAAATAAATGCCTTATTCGAAGTACCAAAAAGCACAAAAAAAGCCGACAAAGAGCTAATGCTATCAAATCAAATAAACCCAACAAAAAAACCAGATATAGACAACATAGTAAAAATAATACTAGACGCAATGAACGGAATAGCATTCAAAGACGACACCCAAATAACAAAACTAAATGTCGAAAAAACATATTCAACCCAAGAGAAAGTACAAATAAAAATAAGCCAATACTAAAATGGGAAAAGGGGACGGTTCTCTTTTCCCATTTTTGGGAAAAAGGGACACATTCAAAGAAAAGGGAAAATGAGGCAGTTTTCTTTTTCATTTTTGGGAAAAAGAGAAATATTCAATTTAATATATATAACATATCTATTCCAAGCTTAGTAAGTGAATATATATTCACTTATCTGGGTTATTCAAATACTAAATTCAAAAAAGAAAATTCACAAAATAAAAAAATTTGAATATACATAAACTAAATCTAAACGACAAGGAGTATATATGTTAACATCAATAAAAAATTTATATTATGATGCCAAAAATATACAACAAAAAGACCCCGCAGCAAGAAATATCTTCGAAGTAATATTATTATACCCAGGCTTTCATGCACTATTCTTCCACAGAATAGCTCATTTTTTCTATAACATCAAGCTATTCTTCATAGCAAGATTAATATCACAGCTAACACGATTTTTTACTGGAATAGAAATTCATCCAGGAGCTACAATAGGAAAAAGGCTAATGATCGACCACGGAATGGGAATAGTAATAGGAGAAACTGCAGTAATTGGAAATGATTGCGTAATTTACCATCAAGTAACATTAGGAGGCACCGGAAAAGAAAAACTAAAAAGACATCCTACCATAGGCAACAATGTATTAATAGGTGCCGGTGCCAAACTTCTAGGTCCAATCAACATAGGAGACAATGTAAAAATAGGTGCGGGTTCTGTTGTATTAAAATCAGTAGAAAAAAATTCAACTGTTGTAGGTGTCCCAGAAGATAGGGTTATTAAAAGAACTTAACAAATCCTATAATAATTAACAATATTCCAGATAGTACAGACCAAGTATTGTCTGGAAAAATTTTTGTATTATTTAATTTGCTTCCAATAATATATCCAAACTTTAAAAACAAAAGTTGAAATGTACTTATAAGTAGAGGAAATAAACTACTACTAATTCCAGCAATTGTAGATCCAATTCCGATACAAAAACTGTCAAGTGAAAGAGCAATTGCAAGAAAAAATGCTTCTTTACAATCTATCTTTTTAGAATGATCAAAATCGGAATTTGTAGGATTTCGTATTATTTGAATTGTAATTCCCAAAAATTTTATAAAAAAGCAAAAAATTTTTTCATCATTAATATTTTCATTGAAACTTAAATTCTCGCTATTACAATTATCAACATTATTTTTTTTTAAAGCCTGAAAAGTCATGAAAAATCCCATAAAAATAATAATTAAACTACCAATAACATTAGTAATATTACTAGATAAAAAATTACTAATACAATTACCAAACCACATAGAAAAAGTTGTAATAATAATTGAAATACTAAACAAAATAATATTTGCAACATATGAAATTTTAGTCTTTTTTAAACCATATGTAATACCAATACCAAGCGAATCAACACTACTAGAAATCGCAAGAAGAAAAGAATTCAAAATCATATTAAAACACCTCACAATATAATATGTAAATCAACCGATAACGGATACAAAAAAAGTCGAAAAAAGACAATCAAAAAAATAAAAAAGTTGGAATATTTTTCAAAAGACAAGAATATACTTAATAATATACATAAGGTTTATAGGTACAACCAAAAACCTAAATAATATTATTAAGGAGAAAAAAATTGAAAAAATTAAAAAGGGTATGTGCCATAATTTTATTTTTTACAATTTTTAACTTTAACCACATATATGCAAATGAATATAATTATGACAAAATAACTAATGTAAATATACATATTGATGGACAAGTATATATAGACACTCAAATAAATGGAGTAAGCGTAGATTACAAAAAATCTGCGATAGAAATTTCAAATATATCTATCGAAATAGAAGAAAATGACAATAAAAAAACATATACTAATTTTAAAGAAAGCAATAATTCAGATTCTACAGGAAAAGCATATTCTATTGATACAGAGCCATTTTCATCACAAGCAAAAATAATTATAAAAGGACAAGTATTATCAGATGAACTTAATGTAAATATGCCATTTGAAAAAGAATACCAAAATGAAGAGCTAAAAAGTTTTCTAACATCAAATGAATGCAATATAGAAATAACATCAAGAGACCTAAAAAACTTTATAACATATGATGTAATTTTTAAAACAGAAGAAGGCGGAACATTTCAAGATGAGCAAAATTACATAGAGCATACAAGTATATTAAAAAATGAAAAATTCCCAACATTACCACAAGTAATAAGTAAGGAAGGATATGAATTTTTAGGTTGGTATGATGAAGAAACAAATGAGCAAATAGAAACATTTCCACAAGAAGTAACAAAAGATTATACAATAATAGCAAAATGGCAACCACAAAATAGTCAAGATACAGTTCAAACATCAACTATTAAAGACGAAAACAAAAACAACGAAGTTGCAGAGCTAAATAAAAGTGCCGAAAACATGTATTCACACAATCCGCCTAAAACAGCAGTAGAAAATAACATACTAATATTAATAGTTTCATATATAATAAAATTAACTGTAGATGTTAGATTGTAAATAACATATAAATTATAAAGTAGAAGGTATTATATTCATAATATCTTCTACTTTATAATTATGCCAAAATTCAATTGCAAAAAAATATATCTAATGATAAAATGAATGCGTGAAAAAAGAAAAATTTAGAAGGTGTATAAAACTTTGAGTAGAGCAGAAAAAAGAGAAAGAGAAAAAAAATTAAATAAAATAGAAGAAACAAGAAGAGGAAAAAGATCTGAAAGAAACATTAAGCAAAAGGGAAGAAAAGGAAATCCAAAAGTAAAAGTAATGTCAGATAGAAGAAAAGCTTTTATAAAAAAAGCAAATGCATTATTTGTTCTTGTATATCTGGTATTTTGTATATATAGGATATCTGCATATTTTTCATGGAAGAATATTGTACTTCAAATGATGAATAATGAGCCATCTACAATAGTTGATAGCTCTGGAAATATAATAGAAAAACTGGGAGCTGAAAGAAATAAAAATAATGTAAAATTGTCTCAGGTTCCAGATAATTTAAAAAATGCATACATAGATATTGAAGATGAAAGATTTTATAAACACAAAGGTGTAGATATAAAAAGAACAACAGCTGCAATTGGTTCATATGTAATTCATGCTGGAAAATCATCATTTGGAGGAAGTACAATAACTCAGCAGTTAGTAAAAAATTTAACAGGTAATGATGATAATTCAATATCAAGAAAAATAGAAGAATGGGTAAAAGCAGAAGAGCTAGAAAGCTTTTGCAGTAAAGATGAAATTTTAGAAACATATTTTAATATTATATATGTAGCACCAAATACATATGGTGTAGACATGGGAGCTAAATATTATTTTAATAAAAGTGTATCAGATCTTGATTTAGCAGAATGTGCATTTTTAGCAGGAATAAATAATTCACCAAATTCGTATAATCCATTTAATGAAAAAGATAATTCAGAAAAAATAAAGAAAAGAACAAAAGCTGTTTTAGCCAAAATGCACGAATTAAAACATATAAATGATTCAGATTACAATAATGCTGTTCAAGAAGTGGAAAATGGATTAAATTTCCAAAAAGGAGATATTCAATCAGAAAGCAATGGAATTTATTCATACCATGCAGATGCAGTAGTATCTGAAGTTATTTCAGACATATCAGAAAAGAAAAAAATGAGTACAAAATTTGCAACAAATTATGTATATATGTCTGGTTTAAAAATTTATAGTACAGAAGATAAAGAAATTCAACAAAAACTAGAAGAAGAATATAACAAAAACAAATATGTACTAACATCAAATGATGGACAAACATCTCAATCTGCAATGGTAATAATAGACCATACAACAGGATATGTTGTAGGATGTGTTGGAGGTTTAGGTGAGAAAAAAAGTGCACGTGGTTTTAATAGAGCAACACAAGCAGTAAGACAAACTGGGTCAGCAATTAAACCAATTGCAGTACTTGCACCAGGAATTGATAAAAAAACATTTACAGCATCTACAATGTATAATGATGAGCCAACTACATTTAATGATGGAAGCGAAAGTGGTTATTCTCCAACAGATAATGATGAGTATATTGGAGAAATAACTGTAAGAAGAGCAGTAGAATCATCACAAAATATACCATTTGTAAAAATGATGGAAGCAATTGGTCCAAGTAATTCTGTAAAATATTTAAAAAAGATGGGAATAACAAGTTTAACAGATAAAGATGAAACATTATCATTAGCGCTTGGAGGATTAGATAAAGGTATAACACCACTAGAAATGGCAGGAGCATATGCAACAATTGCTAATGATGGACAATATATAGAGCCAACTTTTTATACTAAAATTGAAACTGCTAAAGGAAAAAATTTAATGAAATCAAAGCAAAAGAAAACAAAAGTCTTTTCAAAAGAAGTAGCATATGTGCTAAAAGAACTTTTAAAACAACCTGTAGAAGGAAGCAGTGGAACAGCAAAATTGTGTAAAATAGATGGAATGGATGTTTCTGCAAAAACTGGAACAACAAACGATAATTATGATAAATGGTTATGTGGATTCACAACATATTATACAGCTGTAACATGGTATGGATATGATCAAAATGAAACTGTATCATATAAAGGAAAAAGCCCTGCAGTGCAGTTATGGTCAGCTGTTATGAAAAGTGTACATTCAAATTTATCAAAAACAACATTCTCAATGCCTGGAAGTATAAAACAAGCAAAAATATGTGCAAAAACAGGAATGACAGCAACTAGTAAATGTGAAGATGTATATACAGAATATTTCTTATCTGGAACAGTACCAAGCGAATGTTTAGGTTGTACAGGAAGCAATAATAAGAAAAAAGAAAACACAACAAAAAATAATACAACTAAAAATACTACATCAAATAGTTCATCAGAAAATAATGTAGTACGAAATACTACAGAAGAAAATACAACAACAGAAAATATCTCTGTAAATAGTACAAAAAATAATACAAAAAATAATACATCAAATAATGTAAAAAATGAAAATAAAGTAAATAATATAGAAAATAATACAACCGAAAATACTACAAATAATACTAATACAACAAATAACAATACAAATACAAATCACAATGAAACAAATACAACACCAGATGAAGATGAAACAGATGATGGACCATAATTGAATAGGCAAAAAACTTTGCAATATTATTCAAATTTGCAAAGTTTTTTGTTCCAATTATTTTTTTCTAAAAAATTGTTCATACTAGAATAGCCAAGATTATATAAAAAATCAATTTTCGAGATATCAAGTAAAGATGTATTTAAAGTGTTAATCTTTAAAACATAATCAGAGCCAGACTGTTCATATAAAGATAATTCATGAGATAATAAATTTATAGATTTTGTAATAATTTCTAAAATATCTAAAAAAGGATCAGGCTCTAAAGTTCTTTCAAAAATAACGCTTAAAACAGTGTCAGCACCAAGCTTTTTTGTTTCTTTCCAAGGGATATTTTCTCGAATACCACCATCAACCAAAATCTTATTTTGATAATGGCAAGGTGAATATATTCCAGGAAAACTGCAACTAGCACGAACAGCTTTAGAAACTAAAATTGAATTATCATACACATAATTATCTTGATATATATTTCGTATTTTTTTTGATGTAAATATGTAAGTTTCACCATTTTCAATATTTACACTTGGAATTAATAATGGCAAATTTATTTGATCAATTGTATAAATATCTTTTTTAGCACATATTTTATACATTATTTTTTCAAGTTTTTTGCCATCATTTAAGCCATCAATTACAATTTTATGTTTAAGTAATAATCCAGATATAAGTTTGAAAATATTTTTAAAACCAATATGGGTTATATCTTTTGAATAATGTTTAAAAAAATTATATATTTCTGAAGGTGAATAACCAATAGAATAAAGCGTTGCAACAATACTTCCAGAGGATGTACCAGATATATAATCTATATTAATATTATGTTCTTCTAAAGATTGCAATACACCAATATGAGCAGCACCTTTTATTCCGCCACCAGATAAACACAAACCAAAATTCAAAATATTACCTCCTTTAATATATAATATAAAAATAGATTAAATAGTTTACAAAATAAGGAAAGGAAAAATTATGGAAAAAGAAAAAATAAAAAAATTATATCACTATACAAGTATAGAAAATTTACTATTAATATTAAAAACGAAAAGCATATGTTTTAGTAGTTTAGAAAATGTTGATGATATGGAAGAAAAAGAAACCGGAGATTTACAAAACTTTGGAAGATTTTATTATGTAAGTTGCTGGAACAAAAGCAGTAGAGAATCAATACCATTATGGACAATGTATTCACAAGATATGACAGGAGTAAGAATAGAGCTACCAGAATTTCCATTTAAAAAATTTACTTATGCACATGGTGAATATGGATTTGACGAAGAAACTATGCAATATTTTGATGTAGAAAAGCTATACAAAAATAATAAAATGTCATTAATAGATGAGGGAATAAAATTATATGATATTGAATATACAGATGACGAAAATTTATTATATCCTAAAATAAAAAATATAAATGTAGAAAAACTATTAAAATATGATTTCTCAAAACTTGGAAGATATAAAAGAAGTAACTGGAGTTTCCAAGAAGAATGCCGATATGGAATATTTTTAGCACCTTGGAATATGCAATATATGGAAGAAATAAAAAATATATGTAGGAACAATAGAGATAATGCCGAGAAATTTATAACAGAAGCAATGAATCTATTAGAAAATCCAAATACAATAATTCCAAGTAAAAGATTTTATGTGGATTTTGATGAAGAAGTATTAAAAGATCTAAAAATTTTATTAGGTCCAAAAGTAACAGAAGCAGAAGAAGAAATTGTAAGATTAATAGTAAAAGAATATTGCCCAACAGCCCAGATAAGTAAAAGCAAATTAAAAATTTCTTAAAATTGGCTATAATCTATTATTTTCAAAGAATATTAAAAGCATCTAATAATAATCAAAGCAATTACAAATATAGTATAAATTAATCTTTTTTGTTTAATAATATTCTTGAAAGAGGTTGATTTATATGAAAAACAAAAAAAGACCAATACGCTGTAATCATCACTTTGAAAAAGATGATACAACAAGTTCAGGTGAATTTATCTGCTCTTATTTTATTTGGATGACACCAAATAAACAAAAACAAAGAGCAGAAGAATTAAATAAAATGACAAAGAAAAAATAGTCTGATATAAATCAGGCTTTTTTTGGTAACGATGTTTACATAACCAAACTAATGGTGTATAATAAAAGTATTCCTATTGGAAAATAAATAAAAGGATGTGAAACTTCTTGTTAAAAGAAATAGTTTCGATCATTGCTGCAATTGGTGCAGTACTTGGAGGAACAACAATTACTGTTCTTTCAAATGCAAATACAATTGAAGAGACACCAGCTCTCTCAATGTATTTTGAAAATGCACAAAATGAAGTAGCAACAGCGACTACAGTAAAGAAAGAGATGGCTGTTCCTGTAGCAACGCCTCCGTATTCTACTGCAACCAAGGTTACAGAACTGCTAATGACAACAACAGCTGTAACAACAGAAGCTACTACTACGACAACAATGACAACTACGACAACAAGTATGACAACCACCGAAGAGCTCACTGAAGCGACAACAGAGGAAACAACGACAACAGAAGAAATATCATATGATGTAAATTCAAATGATGTTTTTTTGATAGCATATGCAATGTCAAGGGAAGCAGCTTATGGCGATTATACTGACGCTACATATGTCGGAAATGTAATTGTCAATAGAGTCAATGACCCTGATTTTCCTGATTCTGTTTCTGGAGTTCTTTCCCAAGAGGGGCAATATCCTTGGGGAGTCTCTTTTTATGATGAAAATCTCATTTATGATGAATATTTTTATCATATTGCAGAAGAACTCTTGGCTGGAAATTGCCCATTGCCAACAAATGTGGTATATCAGGCAAGATTTCCTCAGGGGAGCGGGACGTATTGTACGCTCGGAGCCCACTTTTATTGCTACAAATAATGATCAACCGTGGCAAACTTTTACGGCAGACAATGTATTTTGTCTGCCGTTTTTCTATTATAAAAGAATAATTTAAATCGAAGGTCAAAGAAAGTCAAAAAAATGTAAAAAAAGTATTGACATTAAAAAAAAACAGAGTATAATAAAAACATAAGGTCAAAGAAAGTCAAAGTCAAGAAAGGAGGATTACAATATGAGAATGTCTGATATGATAGAAGAATTTATAAAAGAATTATTCGAAGAAGATAACGATTACATTGAAATACAAAGAAACGACTTAGCAGAGCACTTCAATTGTGTACCATCACAAATAAACTACGTAATATCTACAAGATTCAAACCATCACAAGGTTATTATGTAGAAAGTAAACGTGGTGGAGGAGGCCATATAACAATTAAAAAAATAAATATAACAAAAAGTAACTACATAATGCATATTATATCAAGTATTGAAGACAGTATTTCTGCACAAGAAGTCGACATTTTCATAAGTAATTTGCTCTCTTATCAAATAATTACAGAAGAACAAGCTAAACTATTAAAGGTTGCAACAAGTGACAATGTTTTAATAGTTCCACATCAATATAAAGATGAATTAAGAGCAAGCATTTTTAAAAATATGTTAATTAATTTAGTTTAAGGAGGTTGATTTATAATGTTATGTTCAAATTGTGGTAAAAATGAAGCAAATGTACGATATACAAGGATAATTAATGGAGAAAAAACAGAATTTGCACTATGTGAAGATTGTGCAAAAAAAATGGGGTTAGAAGATATTGATTTTAATATACCAATCAATTTTTCTAATTTTTTAAGCGACTTTTTTGAAGATGATAATTTATTACCAAGTTTTGCAAAAATAGAAAATGAAAGATGTCCAAAATGCGGTTTAACATATGATGATTTCGTTAATAACGGAAAATTCGGATGTGCCGAATGTTATGACACATTTTCAAATAAATTAGATTCTATTTTAAAAAATCTACATGGAACATCAAAACATATAGGAAGAAAGCCAAAAAATATTGTAAAAGCTATAGATATACAATCTACAAAAAAAGAAGCAAAAGCTAAAAAAACAGAAAAGAAAGTCGATGAAAAACAAGAAAAAATAAATAAACTAAATAAAGATTTACAAAAAGCAATAAAAGACGAAAGATATGAAGATGCAGCAAAAATCAGAGATGAAATAAAAAAATTACAATAGTTTAATTATTAGAAAGGGATGATATTAGATATGTCAAATTGGTATTTACAAAATGGAAAAGATTCTGATGTAGTAATTAGCTCTAGAGTAAGACTAGCAAGAAATTTAGTTGAATATAATTTTCCAAATAAACATTTAAAAGATGAGTCTAAAGAGGTATTAAATAAGCTTGAGGAAATTACTCCAAGTTTAGGTTATGGTCTTAAATTTTTAAAATTAGAAAATATAGATGATATCACAAAAATAAGTTTAATGGAAAAACACCTAATAAGCCCAGATTTTGCGATGAACAATAAACCAAACAAAGCAATTATAATTAATGATGATGAAAATATATGTATAATGGTAAATGAAGAAGACCATCTTCGTATGCAAGTATTTAGTGCAGGCCTAGAGCTTGAAAATTTAGTTGGTCTTATGACTGAAATAGATGATAAACTAAGTGAACTTGTTAATTATGCATATAACGAAAAATATGGATATTTAACAGCATGCCCAACAAATGTAGGTACAGCAATGAGAATTTCCATAATGGTACATCTTCCAGCACTTACATTAACTGGAAATATAGGAAAAGTACTAAGAGCAGTTAATAATTTTGGAATGAGTATAAGAGGAATTTATGGTGAAGGAACTGAAAGCAAAGGCGATGTATATCAAATATTTAATAGTCAATCTTTAGGATTATCAGAAAAAGAAATTACAAAAAATGTAAAAACAATTACAGACAAAATAATAGAGCAAGAAAGACTAGCAAGAAAATACTTAACTAAAAAGCCAATGGAGCTTGAAAACAAAGTATATAGATCATTTGGTATATTAACAAATGCAAGAATATTATCATCAGATGAATGCAGAGGACTTATATCAGATGTAAAATTAGGTACAGATTTAGGAATAATAAATGAATTAAATGATCAAAAGGTCAAAAAAATAGAGCTTTATACAAAACCAGGAAATCTACAAAAAATAGTAGGAAACGAACTAAGCGGATTCGAGCGCGATATAAAAAGATGTGAAATCATTCGTCAAATACTAAATGAAAAATAAATTTTAAGGAGGGTTGTTTTATGACATATAAATTTACAAATAGAGCTGAAAAAGCTATACAAATAGCAAATGAAATTGCAGCAAACTTAGGTCACGATTATATAGGAACAGAGCACTTGCTATATGGTTTAGTTGAAGAAGGCACAGGTATAGCAAGCAAAGTTCTACAAAATCAAGGTATGACTTCAGATAAAATTTTAGACGAAATAGAAGAGCTCATAGGAAGATCAGAAGAAGAAATAGATGAGCCAATGGGATTTACCCCAAGAACAAAAAGAGTTATAGAAAATGCTTTTTTAGAAGCTAAAAAAATGGGAAATGAATATATAGGAACAGAACATTTGCTAATAGGCATTATGGTTGAAGGTGACAGTGTAGCTGTTAGAATTATGATGGATTTAGGAATTAATCCACAAAAATTATACAATGAAATTGTAAAAGTTTTAAGAGAAGGTGAATCAGATAGTAGCACTAGTACAAGATCTTCAAAAAATAGTGGAAGCTATAATTCTACACCAACACTAAATCAATATGGAACAGATTTAACCAAACAAGCAAGCGATGGTAAATTAGATCCAGTTATTGGTAGAAAGGACGAAATAGATAGAGTTATTCAAATTTTATCAAGAAGATCTAAAAATAATCCATGTTTAATTGGTGAGCCAGGTGTTGGTAAAACAGCAGTTGTGGAAGGCTTAGCAGAAAAAATTGTAGCTGAAGATGTTCCAGAAATGCTAAAAAATAAAAGAGTAGTTACACTAGATATTTCTAGTATGGTTGCTGGTGCAAAATATAGAGGTGATTTTGAAGAGCGTATAAAAAAATGCTTAAATGAAGTAAAAAAAGCAGGAGATGTTATATTATTTATAGATGAAATTCACACTATAGTTGGAGCTGGATCAGCAGAAGGTGCAGTTGATGCTGCTAATATTTTAAAACCACTTTTAGCAAGAGGTGAAATACAATTAGTTGGAGCAACAACTTTAAATGAATATAGAAAATATATTGAAAAAGATAGTGCATTAGAGCGTAGATTTAGTCCAGTTACAGTTCTTGAACCATCATCTGAGGATACCGTAAAAATTTTAAAAGGTATTAGAGATAAATATGAAGCACATCACAATGTAAAAATTACTGATGAAGCAATTGATGCAGCAGTTAAAATGTCTGTAAGATATATAACAGATAGATTTTTACCAGATAAAGCAATAGATTTAATAGATGAAGCTGCATCAAGAGTAAAAATGAAAACATATACAGTTCCAGATAATTTAAAAGAAATAGAAGAAAAACTAGAATCTTTATCTAAAGAAAAAGATGAAGCAATTCGTACACAAGATTTTGAAAAAGCAGCAAGCATAAGAGATAAAGAGCATACAACAAAAGAAAAGTTAGAAAAAGAAAAGAAAAAATGGGAAAATAAAAATAGTAAAAGTGTTACAACATTAACAGAAGATGATATAGCTGAGGTTATTTCAAGTTGGACAAATATTCCTGTAAAGAAAATAACTCAAGATGAAAACGAAAAATTGAAAAATTTAGAGCAAACATTACATGAAAGAGTTATAGGACAAGATGAAGCTGTATCAGCAGTTGCAAAAGCAATAAGAAGAGGAAGATTAGGATTAAAAGATCCAAACAGACCAATAGGTTCATTCTTATTCTTAGGACAAACTGGTGTTGGTAAAACAGAGCTATCAAAAGCACTTGCAGAAAGTTTATTTGGAAATGAAGATGCAATGATAAGAATTGATATGTCTGAATATATGGAATCACACTCTGTTGCTAAATTAATAGGAGCTCCTCCAGGATATGTAGGATTTGATGAAGCAGGTCAATTAACAGAAAAAGTTAGAAGAAAACCATATTCTGTTATATTATTTGATGAAATTGAAAAAGCACATCCAGATGTAATGAATATGTTACTTCAAATTCTAGATGATGGTAGGTTAACAGATGCACAAGGAAGAACAGTAAATTTCAAAAATACAGTAATTATAATGACCTCAAATGTAGGAGCTAGATTATTGTCTGAGAAAAAATCACTAGGATTTAGCGCAGAAAAAGATGAAAAAAATGCAGAGCAAAACGAATATGAAGAAAGCAAAAAAGCAGTAATGGCAGAGCTTAAAAAAGAATTTAAGCCAGAATTTATTAATCGTATAGATGAAATTATAGTATTCCATAAATTAGGAGAAAATGAAATTAAGCAAATTATAAATATTATGCTAAATACAGTTCAAAAAAGATTAAAAGAGCAAAATATAATAATAGAAATTGATGAAAAAGCAAAAGACCTAATAGCCAAAAATGGAGTAGATGACAACTACGGAGCAAGACCACTTCGTAGAGCTATACAAAATATGATAGAAGATAAAATTGCAGAGGCAATTTTAGATGGTAAAATATTACCAAATAAGCTTGCTAAGGTAAGTGCTAAAGATGATAAAATTGTAATAGAATAAAAAAAGTATAGAAATTCATTATGAATTTCTATACTTTTTTTATGTATATATATATTCTAACACCAATTCCCAAGTACTATAATGCTTGAAAAAAATTTTGACAAATGTTGTTGTAAATTATTTAAGTTCTTTGTTATAATATTATCAAAGGCTGAATTTTTACTGAATTTATTAACAATAAATTTATTAGGAGGATACAAAAGATGCATGAAATAGATGTTGATGAATTATTAGATATAATAAAAAACGATGAAATAGAAGAATATTTGATTAAAATAACAGGAATTGAACCGAATGAATTGTATAAGATTACACATTTTGAATTACAACAATTGATAAAAAATAAATTCCGTATTCGACCAGATCAAAAAGAAAAATTAAAAGATGCATTGTTTCAAGATGCTAATGAGGAGGAGACAATAGCAGTATTTGCAAGTGCGCTTTTAGACAAAAATGAAATTAAAGACTTAATTAAAATAGAAAATAATTTTAAGAGCGAAACATATGTAAATCTAATAATTGCTACAGGAAATGTAGAAGAATATCTAACCTCCGAGATAATAAAAGCGTCTAATATGGATGGATATGAAGTTGTAGGATTAATAAAAGCAACAGGAAATATAGAAAAATATCTAACCCCCGAGATAATAGAAGCGTTTAATATGGGTGGATATGAAGTTACAAAATTAATAAAAGCAACAGGAAATATAGAAAAATATCTAACCCCCGAGATAATAGAAGCGTTTAATATGAATGTAAATCAAGTTACAGAATTAATAGAAGCAACAGGAAATATAGGAAAATATCTAACCCCCGAGATAATAGAAGCGTCTAATATGGATGGATATGAAGTTGCAGGATTAATAAAAGCAACAAGAAATATAGGAAAATATCTAACCCCCGAGATAATAGAAGCGTCTAATATGACTGGATATCAAGTTGCAAAATTAATAGAAGGAAATATAGAAAAATATCTAACCCCCGAGATAATAGAAGCGTCTAATATGGTTGGATATGAAGTTACAAAATTAATAAAAGCAACAGGAAATATAGAAAAATATCTAACCCCAGAGATAATAGAAGCGTTTAATATGGCTGGATATGAAGTTGCAAAATTAATAAAAGCAACAGGAAATATAGAAAAATATATGACCCCCGAGATAATAGAAGCGTCTAATATGGATGGATATACAGTTGCAGAATTAATAAAAGCAACAGAAAATGTAGAAGAATATCTAACACCCGAGATAATAAAAGCGTTTAATATGGAGGGATATCCAGTTGCAGAATTAATAAAAGCAACAGGAAATATAGAAAAATATCTAACCCCCGAGATAATAGAAGCGTCTAATATGGCTGGATATGAAGTTGCAGAATTAATAAAAGCAACAGAAAATGTAGAAGAATATCTAACACCCGAGATAATAAAAGCGTTTAATATGGAGGGATATCCAGTTGCAGAATTAATAAAAGCAACAGGAAATATAGAAAAATATATAACAACAGAAAAAATAAATGAATTGAAATTAAATGGTGATTGCATAGTTGATTTATTAGGATTAACTCGTGAAACTAAGTTTGCAAATCAAATTGATGGTGAGCTAGAAAGTGGAACATATAATTATGAAAAAATACTAGAAATATCTGAAGTTATTAAAGATTTAGATGAAGCAAACTCAGGAAGGTTATCTAGAATAAAAAATGAAATCGCAATGCAAGTATATGAATTACCATCAGAAAATCGAAAAAATGCAATTGAGAGAATAAAAAGGCTTTTTCTTACAAATAATATACCAACATTTGCACAAAACTTTCTTGTGTTTCAGCAATTGAATCCAAACTTTATGCTAAATTCCAAAAATACATTATATTCTGATAAATCTAATGGAAATATTCCATCTCTAAATATAATGAATCCATCACAGAGAAGTCGCACTATATTTACTGACCTATTAAAAATAAATTTAGAATCAAATAACAGAAATTTAAAAAAATATCTAGATAGTATTGAACAAGGCAATAATTTGTTTGGTATGGTACTAGAAGGGAGTTTACAAATAGATGATAAATTACCAGAAACCGAAAGGCAGATTTTAATAAATTATAGTGAAATATTAAATTCAATATATAATCAAGTGCGTAAGAAAGAGCGAGAAAACTCAGGAGAATTACAACAGGATCTTATTGAATTGAGTAGATTATATAAAATTGATAAATTTGGCACTAAAAGTCTGCCAGATAGAATTGTTAGAACATTTGGTCAATCACTAGGATTAAGTAGCTTTTTAGAAGCAAAAGCAATGATTGAATCTATTTCAAGCAAAACAAGTGAAAAAAATAAAAATCGTGCAAAAAATGGACAAATAACATTAAAAAAAGGTGATTTTGCAAAGGGGATTTCAGAAACAGAATATATTGATGAAATGTTTCAAAATGGTATCATTGCACACGACTATCTAGGGCAAAACACAGACCATGATTGTACACCGTGCGATATGGATTGTGAGCTAATTATTGATGAAGGAAAAGACTTCTATGATACATATACAAAGATGAAGACAGCTCCTAAGTATACAGACTCTTATGCTGGAGAAAAAAAATTAGGCAAAGCAATCTTTATATTTGAAAATAATGAAGATTTTGTAAAAACAAGAGATGCTGGTAATATTAATGATTCTGCTGTTCAAACAGTAGTTAATGATAAATCTAAAATTGAATATTTCGATAATAATGGTGTAGGTGGAGTAAATGCTCATGGAATAAGAACTGGTCTTGGATCAACTAGAATAAAGTGTATTATTTCTGATAGATATGTAGACAAATTGGGATTAGAAATTGCTTTAAATGGATTTTATATTCCTGTAGTTGATGAACATGGAGAAGTAATATTTACTCCAGAAATGTATGATCAAATTAGGGAAAAAATGCAAGGCTTAAGTCACTACGGATTAACAGAGTTTCAATTAGATGAATCAGCAAAAAACGATGGAACAAGGCAGTTAATTGATTTTATTGAGCAAAGCAAAGGTGAAGTGGCTCATAAGCGCGAAATGATTATTCAAACTTTAAAAACTGTAATAGAAGAACAAGGATTAAAAATGTCAACTAAAAGAGAGTTAGATTTATTACCTGGAATTGTAGAGGTAATAGACACTGGTTCGACTGGAAGGGGAACCAATGAACCAGGTGATGGTGATTTTGATTTTATGATGAGAATGGATAAAAGTATAGTAAATGATTCAGCAGAATTCAAAGAAAAAATTAGAAAGGCATTATCAGCTATTTCTGCACCAGACAAAAATGTTGAAACCGGAGATGGTGATTTTCGTTATAAAGGTGTTTCTATAAATGGTCTTGATAAAAAGGTAGATGTAGATTTAACTTTTGGAAAAAGAACAGATGAAATCGAGTATACTACAGATGAATGTATAAAAGATCGTTTAGAAACAATAAAAAGAAATAATCCAGAAGATTATAAATATGTTGTGGCAAATATATTACTAGCAAAAAGAGTATTAAAATCAGAAGGGGTATATAAAAAGAAAAATGCAGGTGAGCCAGAGCCTCGGTCATAAAGATACTCGTGGAGGTATTGGAGCTGTAGGAATTGAAAACTGGGTATTGCAAAATGGTGGCTCTTTTGAAAAAGCTGCAAAAAGCTTTTTAGAAGTAGCAAAAGAATGTAAAGATTTAAGTGACTTTCAATCTAAATATGCAATATGGGATTTAGGAGAGAATCATATGGCGGGTCAAAAAAATAATTATCCTCATGATAATTTTGTTTATAATATGAGTGGAGATGGTTACGAGAAGATGAAAAAAGCTTTAGAGGATTATGTAAAAGCTATTTCAATAGAGCAAGGCAAAGCAGGTATTACAGGCAGTGATAAAAAAAGTTTAGGGGAAATAGTCCAAGAGGATATGAGTGCTTTGAACGATACAACATATATGCAATCAGTTTATTATTTGCTAGATAAAGCAAAGCAAATAAGTAGACAATCAAATGAACAGCAAAAAGATATAGGAAAATAGGTGAGGTAAAGATGGATAAGGTTGAATTTAATAATGCATGCTATGAAGTTTTGGAAATTTTAAAATATGTGAAAGAAGAAGATTTAAAAAAAATACCTGAAGAAGAAATACAACTGCTTAAAATTAATGCTAACTTTAATCATAATTTTAAATATGATCCACATAAAAGTATAAAGGAGCAAAATATTTCTAAATTGGCCAAGGGAATAATAGCAACATATTTTGAAAAATACACTGCTTCAGAAAAACAACAAAAAAAAATAAAATTGAAACGAGCATATGATTTGAAGATTATTGAACAGGAAAAAATGGAAAAATACAAAGAAGATAATATCTTTAAAAAAGAAGATGAAAAAGAAATTGTTGAAAGTCAAAACGAAAATGTACAAATTATTAAAATACCACAAGAAAAATGGTACAAAAGGATAATTTCATTTTTTACAAATATCTTCAAGAAAAGAAGAGAGCGATAACTCTATAAATTGAATGAGAAAATGGTGTCAATGGGGACGGTTCTTTTTGACAACTTTTTTAAGCTACATCTAAAATGTATGCCTAAAGTTGTCAAAAAGAACCGTCCCCATTGACAACCACGAATGAAATAGTGCATACTCCATTTTTTCATTGCATTTTAATATTCTTTTATATATAATGTAAATGAAAAAAATATGAGGAGGAAATCAAATGAAAAAAGAAAAAATTAAAAGCATATTAATATTATCAATAGTATCAATATTATTGATAATGCTAACAGGATGTGGAACAACTAAAGAAAAAAATGAAGAGGAAAAATCTAATAACACAAGTAATAATGAACAATCAAATGAAGCAAAGCAAGATGAAGAAGTAACAACAAATGTTGCAGAATTTGTAAAATACAAAGATGCAACATATTTTTGGAAATTATCTGCAAATAGTAGAGAAAATACAGGATTATTTGCACAATATTCAACAAATCAAAATACTAAAAATGAATTAATAAAATTAGATAGCTCTGGGAATCAAACAACAGTATTAACAGAAAAAGCCTTTGGAAATATTTGCATTTCAAATGACAAAATATTTATGCAAGGTACAGAAAGTGAATCAGGATCTTATAATAAAATTTATTCAACTGATATGAATGGAGAAAATAAAAAAGAATATCAAAAAGGTGAAATTGTAAAAAGCATAAAAGGATATGTAATATGTCAAAATAACCAAGATGAAAATATATTTGCAATAAACACAAAAACTGACGAAATAGTTAATTTAAAAGAAAAAGCAAATGTTATTGATGTTATAGATAATGTTATATATTATAGTGATGACACAGAAAGTAACACTTTAAAAATAGGAACAATAAAAGATAATAAAGATAATGGGACAATAGCAACATTCTTGAGAAAAGATTTATTTAAAGAATCAACAGATCAACCAATGGAAATTGTTGAATTTGGAGAAGATAATGGTAAAATAAAATGCTACATAGGATATCGTGATGGAACAGCACATTTGTTACAAGATGAATATTGTTTTACTATGAATAAAGACGGAAGTAATTTACAAAAAGAATCAGTTCAAAATTTAGAAAATGAAAATGATCAAAAATTAAAAGGTGTATATATTAATTCTAAATCTGTAAATGGAAAAATTGTAAATGATTTAGTATATGTTGATGAATCAACAAAAGAAAGAAAAACAATATTAACACAAAAAGAAATAAATGAAAAATTTGAATTTACTTCAGATGATGAACACACAATAAATTTAGCTGAGAGCGCAATAATAGGAAACGAAATATATGTAACTTTAGACTATGGAGTGCATTATTCTCAAGAAGATATGGGATGGAGATATGCATATAAGAGACAAAAAACAGTTTGTTTTAAATATAATACAGATACAAAAGAAATAACAGAGCTATATAAATTTTAAAATAAAAATGACTCCTGAAAATATCAGGAGCCATTTTTTTGTTGCTTATGCTTACTTTTCTTTTAGACTTTTAGAGAAGAGATACCCATGTGGCATCGTATCCATCTTTTACTTCAACAGAGCTAGATGTCACAGTCATTCTTCTCTTAAAAGGGAAAAGGCACAGATCAATTCCTACCTTTGTTGCACATTCACCAAGAATATTACAAGGATCATAATCGCAGTCCAGATAAATCTTGGGATATTTGTGCAATTCTTCTTCAATGCGGTTGGAAAGCAAGGAACAGAATTCCCTGAGCTGATCTTCCGATGCCAGGTTTTGCATTGCTCTCATATGTCCAAGCATCATAAGCATGAGCGATGAATCGCTTGTTCGATCACCATTGTTGAAACTATTCGGTGTCGGGTTAGAGATCGTGTCGGTCCACCATTTTGCGGCAACGAGTGCCGAGTTTTCTTTTGCCATAGTTGTAACCTCCTATATGTTGCTTTTTCTAGGCTTTTGCAAATTGTGCATTGTTTATATTCGTGCACGGCGAATTATAAAATTAAATATAACATAGTTTTACATAAAATACAATATAACAAAATAAATTTATAGAAATATTTTAAGTTTGACAAAAATTGTTTGTATAATTTATGCTAAAAAAATAATATTTTTTGTTGTAATAAAAAATTTGATATGCTATAATTTTTTTGGATAAAAATTTCTTACAAAGGAAAAATATCTAAATATATAAATTAAAGGAGGAGTTTATGAAAATTAGTATGAAAAGGGCAATATCTGTAGTTGTCGCTATAATTTTTATGAGTATGTGTTGTAGTATTAAATCATATGCAGTAAGTATGAACTTAGATTTATCTGGAGATAATATTACATATTCAAACGAGAATCATATGTATGTATGCAGTAAAAAAGTTCCTGTTGGTGGAAAGATGAATATAAAAGCTGAATATGTAATAAGTAATGAGATGTCACCAGCCCCTACAGGAGAAGTATCTAGAGAAGATGTTTCAAGTCAATGTACATGGAAAAGTTCAGATGAAAAAATTGCAAAAATTTCAAATGGTGTAATTGAAGGAATATCTGAAGGAAGGGCTGAAATTACAGCGACATATAAGGAACGTTCAGCAACAGTTTCACTAGCTGTGGGTAAAGATAGAGTGATAACTACAGGCGATAATATATCTATTGTTCAAAAAGATAAAATAAAAACAGTAGAAAAAGGTAAGAATTTGCAATTAGATATTGAAGGTGTAGAATCATTAACTAATGTAAAAAATGAGGATGTAACATGGTCAAGCTCTGATGAAAAAATTGCTACAGTTGATAAATCAGGTTTAGTTACTGCAATTGCCAATGGAAACGTAACTATAAAAGCAGAATATATGTCTTATAGTAGTACATATGATATAACTGTAACAGATTATGAAGAAGATGGTTACTACAATATTACTTTAAATAAAGATAAAATACAATTAGGTGTAGGAAATACTGATGTAATTGAAATAACTGCAAAAAGTAAAGATGGGGTTGTACGGAATTGCAGAAGTTAAAATGGTAAAAGATAACTGGAATGTTGAATGGAAGATAGAAGATGAAACTATTGCAAAATGTGTCCCTGAAAGTGGAATAGAAAATAATGAGTATGGTGGTACTCAAATAGCAGGAAGAGCATCTATACAAGGTTTAAAAGAAGGAACTACAAAATTATTAATTAAAGTAAAAGTATCAGAAAGCAAAACTAAAGATTTTGAAGTACCAATTACTATAACAGGAACAGAAAATAATGATAATAAAAAAGATAATACAGTTTCAAATAGAAAGTTAGCAACTACAGGAGAAAATAATTTGGTAATACTTGCTATTAGTGCAACTGTAATTGCAGTAGTAATTTTAGGAATAAAAATAAAAAAGAGCATTTAAATAAAAATGTAAATTGAAATTGTAATGAAATTTATTAGTAA